>TARA_R110002073_G_scaffold8207_3_pt1 | contig 68134 bp, 58 predicted proteins | sample TARA_R110002073 | Tara Oceans TARA_R110002073 (sample SAMEA4397174) | marine metagenome | biome: Polar Biome; feature: [DCM] deep chlorophyll maximum layer (ENVO:01000326); material: water (ENVO:00002006), including particulate matter (ENVO:01000060) such as... | depth 40 m
GTACTTAGCTAGAAAACTTTAAAAGCAAATTGAAAATATATTTACAATTTAAACTTAACAACTAACCACTAAGAACTAGCTACTACTAACTTTATCCTTTTGCATTTTTCATCTTTATATTTGGACTTTAAAGCATCTTTTTTTTAGTCCTTATAAAACCACTTTAACTCTTTCCCTGTAACATTTTTGTATATTGGTCGTCAAACTAACAATTAACCAACGTATACATTTTTGGAAACAATCTTATCTCTTAAAAACCTCGACAAGCAATATGGTCGGGTTCACGCAGTTAACAATTTATCTTTCGACATTCAGAAAGGTACTGTTTACGGAATCTTAGGTCCTAATGGTAGTGGGAAATCAACTACTTTAGGAATTATTTTAAATGTAGTTAACAGAACTTCAGGAGAATTTAGCTGGTTTGATGGCAAACTCTCTACACATGAAGCTTTGAAAAAAGTTGGAGCTATTATTGAACGCCCAAACTTTTATCCATACATGACTGCGGCTCAGAATTTAGCCTTGATTTGTAAAATTAAAGGTGTTTCTACTGATGTTATTGACGAAAAATTAAAAACTGTAAATCTTTACGAAAGAAAAAACAGCAAATTTAAAACCTTTTCTTTAGGGATGAAACAGCGTCTAGCAATTGCTTCTGCATTGCTCAACGATCCTGAAATTTTAATTCTTGATGAACCTACTAACGGTTTAGATCCTCAAGGAATTCATGAAATAAGACAAATCATCAAGGGTATTGCTAAAAATGGAACAACTATTTTATTAGCATCTCATCTTTTAGATGAAGTTGAAAAAGTGTGTAGCCATGTTGTTGTTATTAGAAAAGGGATTAAGCTTTACAGTGGTAGAGTTGATGAAATGACAGCATCCAAAGGTCTTTTCGAATTAAAAGTAGATGCTGATGAAGAGAAATTAATGAAGTTATTAGAAGATCACAAATCTATTGGAACTGTTAAAAAAGATGAAGAAAATAATTTGATTATTGCTAATCTAAGTGAACAAATAGATGCTACTGAAATTAATTCTTTTTTATTCCAAAATGGAATTACACTCTCTCATTTGGTAAAGCGTAAACCGAGTTTAGAGCAACAATTCCTAGATTTAACCAACAACAACTAACCACAAAAATTACAGTCATGTTAAGACTACTCACCATAGAATTCCACAAATTAAGACACAATAGAGCTAGCAAGGTTTTGTCCATTATATACTTTGGATTACTTACTTCCATTGCATTAATAGCTGCGATAAAGTTTGACATTGGACCTATACAATTCCACCTTGCTGATATGGGAATCTTTAACTTCCCTTATATATGGCATTTCAATACGTATATGGCTGCCATTCTTAAATTCTTCTTACTACTAGTTATTGTTTCTATGATGGCCAATGAATACAGCTATAAAACACTAAAACAAAATTTGATAGATGGTTTAAGTAAGAAAGAATTTATCCTTTCGAAATTTTACGCTGTTACTGTATTTGCAGCAGTTTCTACAGCATTTGTATTTTTAGTATCATTGATACTTGGGTTGATTTATTCAGATTATAATGAAATAAATATCATCCTATCTGGAACGCAATACCTCCTTGGATTCTTTATAAAACTAGTTGGGTTTTTCTCAATGGGTTTATTCTTTGGAATATTAATAAAACGTTCTGCTTTTGCAGTTGGAGCCATGCTTATATGGTCTTTCATTGAAGGTATAATTACTTTGGTTTGCTATTGGCAATTTAGTGAAGATCCTCGTGAATCTCCAATGACTGATAGCATTACTCAGTTTTTACCTCTAGATGCTATGAGTAGTTTAATTACTGAGCCATTTTCAAGACTAGGAGCTGTTCGTTCAATAGCCAATCAAGTAGGAGAAGTATTTACAAAAAGTTATGACGTTCCTCCATTGGGTATCCTGATTGTTTGTGCATGGACATTCATCTTTATCTACGCTTCATATGCCTTGTTAAAAAAAAGAGATTTATAATACTTTTGAGTTATATTTGACGTTTGTATAAAAAACAACTTGTTACCAACATACATGCGTCTTAAATATCTTTTAATTCTTCTGTTTAGTTTTGTTGCACTTCAATCAACTGTAGCACAACTAAGTACCAAGCATTACATTCCTCCTATCACAACATCTGATGCTATTGGTGCCCAATATATTTATATTTCTACACCAAGAAATCAAGATATCCCATTTACCATAACTCCTGTAGGAGGAATTCCTTTTAATGGTATTGTCTCCAATACAAACTCTTATAGTTCCATTCTTGGTTTTGGAAATGACTCACAATTACATCAATTATCTTCTCAAACAAGTACTGTAATTGACAACAAAGGATACATTATAGAAGCAGAAGATGTTATATATGTTTCTGTTAGAGTACGATCTAACAGTTTAGTGCATGCTGGAGCTTTAGTAAGCAAAGGTCTTTCAGCTCTTGGAACTGAGTTTAGAGCTGGAGGATTAGTCCGAGAAGGAGGGTTAGTAGCCAATGGAGCTCATACAACATTTATCTCAGTGATGGCCACTGAAAACAATACTTTTATAACTTTTGATGATATACCTATTGGAGCTAGCATAAACAATTATGCAGGAGCTACTCCTTTTAATAGAATATTAAATGAGGGAGAAAGCTATATCGTTTCTATCCAATCAAATGGAGGAGCTGGTGGTGATCCAAATGACTTAATAGGTGCATCGATAGTATCAAACAAACCTATTGTTGTTAATTCTGGCTCGGCCTCAGGAACCTCTACAAATGCAAATCTTTTTAACGGAAGAGATTACGGAATAGATCAAATTGCAGGTTTTTCAAAAGTAGGAAGCGAATATATTTTTGTGAAAGGAGATGGAGCTAATGATGTGGAGAATATCTTAATTATTGCTCATGTAGATAATACAAGTATTTCAATTAATGGCAACCCTTCAGTGATTACAATCAATGCTGGTGAACATCATGTTATTGAAGGAGGAAATTATAACGCTTTAGGAAGTAATATGTATGTTCAAACTTCAAATCCCGTTTTTGCATATCAAGGTATTGGTGGTCAGTTTAATCAAGCTCCCAATCAAGGAATGTTTTTTGTTCCACCTTTAAGTTGTGAAAGCAGAGGTGATGTAAACAATATTGCTATAATAGAACAAATTGGAACCCCTGTAGAAGATGGTGGTATTACAATTGTAACCAATGCAGGGTCTACAGTTACAATTAATGGAGCTCCTATTACTGATTTTACAGTTATTGGACCATCAAGTGTCGTTGGAAATCCAAATTATGTTACCTATAAAGTTCGAAACCTAACTGGAAATGTTACCGTTCAAAGTAGTGGAGAATTATACTGTGCTTATTTTAATAGAGATGGTTTTGCTGCCTCAGGTAGTTTTTATTCAGGATTCCCTTCTCCACCAGAAATTACTTTTAACGCCACCGTTAGTACTTTAGGGAACTGTATTCCTAATGTTAGTCTAGAAGCTTTAAATACAGCTCTCTTCGATTCTTTCGAATGGTACTTTGATGGAGGTAGTGGATTTACTGCTACTGGAAATACAAATCCAACTATTACACCTACACAGGCAGGAAACTACAAACTGATAGCAACCATTAGTTGCTCTGGATCAATGTTTGAATCTAAAGTTGTTCCTGTTAGTATATGTCCAGATGATTTAGATAACGATTTAATTATTGACAATGTAGATGTAGACCTAGACAATGATGGAATTACTAACTGCGATGAATCTCGCGGCAATGTTAATATAGATTTAACTGACATTAACGATCCTATTCTTAATTTCATAGATGGTTCTGTTGATGCTGCTTATATTACTCCTACCTTAGTACAAGGAAAAGCACCATCTACTTTTGTAGGTGATAATACAGGTAATTTTGTATCAACGTTAAATCCAGCTTTTAATAATCAACTTGATTATATTTTAGATCTTGATCAACCTTCTAATGTTGAATTTACTCAAGATATCAATATTCCTCATAACATGGTTGTTGGAGAAGTCTTCAGCATAATCGTTGGCCCTTCAACAAAAAACATTACACTATTGGATCCTGATAACATATTATTAGTTGACACCAATTTTGATGGAATATTTGAAGAGAATGTCAATAATTTTTCAGCTTCGGAAGTTCGTTTTCAATTGAACCCTACTCCTAATGGAACAACACCATTTAGATTGGTTGCAAGTGAAGTAGATCAGATTACATTTCGCCATAGTTTAAACAATCTTGTAGACGGATCATCATTTGCAGGGAATATCAAGTTAACTTGTTTTGCTCGAGATTCTGATAGTGATGGAATCCCTGATTCTTTAGATGCCGATTCTGATAATGATGGTATTCCAGATTTAATAGAAGCTTCTGGTCAAGTTATCGTATTGTCTGGGATTGACACTGATTTAGATGGTTTAGATGATGTATTTGCTAGCGGGCCAGTAACCCCTGTTGATACTGATAATGATGGAATTTTAGATTACTTAGATTTTGATAGTGACAATGATGGAATTTACGATCTTTTCGAAGCCGGTCATGGATTAGCAGATGCCAATCTCGATGGTCAAATTGATAATGCAATAGCTTCGGTTGGAGATAACGGTTTGGTAGATGTCTTAGAAACAGTAGCCGATAATTTTGTACTTGCATATACAGTTGCCAATCCAGACGCAGATGTTGCTCTAAGTTATATCGATTTTGATAGTGATGGTGACGCTTGTTCTGATGTCATAGAAGCAGGTTTTATAGATGGTGATAATGACGATTTCATTGGAACTTCTCCTGTAGTGGTAGATGCTAATGGAAAAGTGATTGGGATCCCAGATGGATACACAATACCAAATGCAAATTATAGTATTTCAGCTCCGATTACATTGAATACTCCTTTCGTAGATGTTGCTTTTTGTCAGGATTCAATGGCTTCAATCATTATTGACTCAACCGCAGATATATTTCAATGGGAAATCAGTACTGATGGTGGAACTAATTGGTCTAACATTGTCAATAACGCTACTTATAGCGGAGCAACAACTAATACACTACAAATTAGTAGTGTAGCTTTATCATTTAACAATTATCAATATCGAGTTTTTCAACAAAGAACAGGGAATAGTTGTGATGATACTTCTAATGCAATTACACTTACAGTTGAAGCCTTACCAATAGTAAATGCAACAGCTGAATTAAGACAGTGTGATGATGACAATGATGGATTTAGTGATTTTAATTTAAATGAAGTAGCAAGTGATATTTCGGCAAATTACATGAATGAAACATTTGTCTTTTATGAAACATTAGCAGATGCTCAAGACGGTACTACTGGCATTATAGCAAACCCTATTGTATTTACAAATAGAGTGGTTACAACAGATATTGTTTGGGCAAGAGTTACCTCTGCTTTTGGATGTTCAAGTATCTCTGAAGTAACACTAATAGTTTCAGCAACTGCCATTACTGTTCCCGGACCTCTTACGAGAAGCTATGAATCTTGTGATGATTTCTTAGATATAAATGGTGTTGATAATGCAAACAGTGATGATACTGATGGGGTTTCTGAGTTTTCTTTTAGCATGTTTACAAATTTAACGACAGATATTATAGCTACTTTACCTGCAACACAACAGTTAATTGTTACCTACTACAGAAATGAAACAGATGCTTTAGCCGAGCAAAATGCTATTGATGAAACAGTAAACTATAGAAATATAGGGTATCCTAATACACAACAAATTTATGTTCGTGTAGATAGCCAACTAAATAATGATTGTATCGGGTTAGCTCCTTTAATTACTTTAACTGTTAATTCAGTCCCTGAATCGAATGCTGTAAACAACCTAGAATTGTGTGATGATTTAGATGATGGCGATGCATTTAATGGTAGAGTTCAAACATTTGATTTAGATAGTCAAACAGCAACAATACTTGGAACTCAAAATCCTGCAGACTTTACTGTCACCTATTACACTTCTGCAGCTGATGCCAACTCAGGAACTAATGCTATTACAACAACTGGAGCATATGAAAACATTGTTATTGGTCGTCAAACTATATATGTACGCGTAACCAACAATACAACAGGATGTTTTACAGATCATACAACATTTGACATCATTGTACACCCTTTACCAATCGCTAACTTTGTCGCTGATTTAGAAGTCTGTGATGATGATTCGGATGGGTCTGCTAGAAACGGATTCTCACAAAATTTTGATCTTACATTACAAACAGCAACAATACTTGGAACTCAAGACCCTAATCAGTTTATTGTTACTTATCACACTTCGTTAGCAAATGCACAAGCAGGTCTAACACCTTTAAGCAGTCCATTCTCTAACTCAGTAGCATTTTCACAAACAATTTACGTAAGAGTCTTTAACAACACATTACAGTGTGCTAATGGCATCTCAAACTTTAGAGTCATTGTAAACCAAGAACCAATTACTGAAAATGTTTCTAACTTAAGTTATTGTGATGATGACGCTGACGGAAACGACGCCAATGGGTTTGTTCAAAATATAGATTTGGATAGTCAGATTCCAGGTATTTTAGGAGCCTCTCAGGATGAAGATGACTTTACTGTTACCTTCCATGAAACTCAAGCAGATGCAACTTCTGGAGCAAATGCTCTTTCGAGTCCGTATTCAAATACAACGGCTAATCAACAGACAATCTTTGTTCGAGTTTTAAATGACGACACAGGTTGTTTTAATGACGATTTTACTTTTGATATTATTGTAAACCCTTTACCTGATTTTACTGTAACCACTCCACAAATTGTTTGTTTGAATGGGCCTCCGTTAACTATAGTAGCAGAAAATCCTGCTGCTGTGTATGATATTGTATGGACAGACCCAAGCGGAAATACAATTATTGGCTCTCAAATTACAATTACTTCAGGAGGACTTTATAGTGTAACAGCAACAACAACAGACGGCACTTCTTGTGGTAGAACCCGTACCATCCAAGTTAATGAATCTATTATCGCTACAATTACAGAAAATGATGTGACCATTGTCGATGATTCGGATAACAACTCTATAACAATTGATCCAACAAACCTAGGTGTTGGAGATTATGAATACGCTTTGCGCAATGAAGACGCAGTTACAACTCCATATCAAGATTCTCCAGTATTTGAAAATCTTCCAGGAGGTTTTTATACCATCTTAGTACAAGACAAAAACGGATGTGGTATCGCTGAGCTTGAAGTTTCTGTTGTAGAATTTCCAAAATTCTTCACTCCAAATAATGATGGTATTAAAGATACATGGGAAATTAAAGGAGCTAACTCTACTCTATTTCCAGGTAGTTTAATTTCCATATTCAATAGGTTTGGAAAAATAGTTGCCAAAATAGACATTGACGGGCCAGGTTGGGATGGAACTTTCAACGGAAAAACACTTCCTTCTGATGATTACTGGTTCTCTATTGAACTTGTAGATCGTAATGGAGTTATGAGGAATAGAAAGGGAAATTTCTCTTTACTCAGAAAATAGCAAAAATTCACATACCTACATACAGTTAAAAAGCTCCCTAATTTCAGGGAGCTTTAAATTTCATTGATTATGGGAATTGACAACTATAGAAGTATCTCCTAACTTCGTAGATGTCATGAGAAATAGTCCCCCTAAATATTTCTGTGCACTACTTTTTTGTCTATTCATAATACAAGTTGCGTTAGGTCAATTAAGTAAAAAGCACTACATCCCACCACTAACAAGTGCGCAATTTGGTAATGCCAATCCAGAAACTCAATACATCTATATATCTACCCCTAACAACTTAAACGTTAACTACACAATAACTCCTATTGGTCAACCTATTTCAAGTACTATAACCGGTATCGTTACCAATAATAATCCTGATGAAATATATCTTGGGTTTGGAAATGGGCAGTTATTTCAACCTTCAAATGAATCAAGTACGGTAATTAATAATAGAGGTTATATTATAGAAGCCGAAGATGTTATTTATGTTTCTGTTAGAATGAGAGCTGGTAGTGGTGCACAAGCCGGAGCATTGGTCAGTAAAGGAATTGCTGCATTAGGAACCACTTTTAGAACCGGTTCTTATACAAACCAAAATTCACAAACTAATTACCTGAATTTTGTTTCTTTTATGGCTACAGAGAATAACACAACTGTTCTCATAGATGATTTACCTGCGGGCTTATCCATAAAAAACTATACAGGTTCATTTCCTATTACGGTTTCATTAAATGAAGGCGAAAGTTATATTGTAGCAACTAATAGCGATGAAAACGTCATTAATAGAGATGGACTCATTGGAACATTGATAGAGTCTGATAAACCTATTGTCGTTAATTCCGGTTCAGCTAACGGGAGTTTTCATAACGGAAATGGTCGTGATTATGGAATTGATCAGATAGTTGATTATTCTAACGTTGGTAATGAATACATCTTAGTTAGAGGTGATGGGTCTAACAATTTTGAAAACGTACTAATTGTTGCTCATGAAGACAACACTGATATTTCTATCAATGGAGGAGCAATCATAACAACCATTAATGCTGGTGAATGGTATTTGATAGAAGGAAATTCATACAATACCGATGGAAACATGTATGTAAATACTTCTAAAAATGTATTTACTTATCAAGGTGTTGGTGGTAATGGAAATAGCGAGGCAAACCAAGGGATGTTTTTTGTCCCTCCCTTAAGTTGCAATAACAGAGGAGATTTAAATGGCATTGCTAATATTCAAAATATAGGAAATACAACTTATTCTGGAGGGATAACAATTGTAACCAACAAAGGATCTAATGTAGAAATTAATGGGCAGCCTATTGGCAATTTTGCTACTGCTGGACCTTTTGACGTTGATGGTAACTCAGGTTATGTTACCTATAAAGTTTTGGGCCTGAATAATAATGTATCCGTACTAAGCACCGGTGAATTGTATTGTGCCTATTTTAATTTTAATGGTGTTGCTACCTCTGGTAGTTTTTATTCAGGCTTTCCTTCTCCTCCAGAAATCGATTTTAACCTCGATGTAACTGCTGCTGGAAATTGTATCCCGAATATCACATTACAGGCATTCAATACAGGAGTTTTTGATACCATAGAATGGCATTATGATGATGGAACAGGTTTTGTTGCTACTGGAGAAACCAATCCCATTTTTAAACCTCTACTCCCAGGAGGATATAAATTGGTTGGAACTATTGTGTGCTCTGGTCTTACATTCGACTCTCCTTCTGTAAGAGTAAGTGTTTGTCCTGATGATTTTGATGGCGATTCCGTAATTGATAATCTAGATGTTGATATTGACAATGACGGTATTTTAAATTGTGAGGAATCCTTAGGTGATGTCATTTTAGATCTAACCAATTTGAACAATCCAACTCTGAATTTCCAAGATGGAACGACAAACAATAGTTTAGCCACTGGAACAATGAACACATTTAGTAGTTCAGGAAATGCAAACACATTAACTACATCCTCAAATGGTGATTTTACATCCACAGTTGCCTCTGCTATTACTGCTGAATTAAGCTATCGAATCGACTTCCAAGAACCAGTCAATATAAAATTTCAAGAAACGCAAGGATATACACATAGTGCTACTGATAGCGAAACTTTCAGCATCATTATTGGTCCTTCAGAACAAAACATAACACTATTAGACCCTGATAATACGATTATAGTTGACACAGATTTCGATGGGATTTTTGAGACTGGAATTACTAATTTCTCCACATCAGAAATTAGATTCAGGTACAACTCCACACCAAATGGAACAACTCCTTTTCAATTTTTAGCTAGTAAGATTGATTATGTGATTTTTAAGCATCAATTAAGTAACACAACTGAGCAATCGTCTTTTCAAGGAAATCTAAGTTTGACCTGCTTTGCTAAAGATTCTGATGGTGATGGAAATGAAGATGCTTTTGACTTGGACACAGAAAATGATGGGATTCCAGATTTGCTAGAAGCAAGTGGATATATTATAAGCTTAAGCAATAACGATTCAAATTTTGATGGTCTTGATGACGTGTTCAATAATGTAGGTGTGATTCCAGTAGATACAGACGCAGATGGCATTCCAGATTATTTAGATGTTGATAGCGACAATGATGGGATTTTTGATCTCTTTGAAGCAAATCACAATGCATTAGACACAAACTTTGATGGTATTATCGATAATGCCATCACCTTAACTGGAAATAACGGTTTGGTAGATGCTCTAGAAACATCTCCTGACAGTTTTATTCTTGGATACTCTATTGCAAATACAGACAATGATAATTTAATTAATGCAACAGAATTAGATAGCGATAATGATGGTTGCTATGATGTATTTGAAGCTGGTTTTACGGATAGTGATAATGACGGAATTTTATCAAACTCACCTATTCAAGTTAATCAAAATGGAAAAGTATTAAATGCTATTGACGGGTACACAAATCCTGGATCTAACTACATCAACTACGCCCCTATTCTTTTAAATACCGCGTTTGAAGATGTGGAATTTTGTGAAGGCTCTACCTCCGCAATTTTTATAGATACTACTGCAGATGTGTTCCAATGGCAGTTCAGTACGGATGGAACAAATTGGACAGACTTACTTGACAACACTATCTATTCTGGAGTTACTACGAACACGATACAAATAACAAACCTTCCTTTATCATTCAATGGATATATGTATCGAGTTCTTTTGGAAAGAACAGGGAATTCATGCGGTTCAATAAGTAATAGTATTACGCTACAGGTAAACCCACTTCCAATTGTTGACAATTCCATGAGGCTTACAGAATGTGATACAGATACAGATGGATATAGTAATTTTAATCTCTTATTAACCATTCCAAATCTATCAGTAAATCACACAAATGAAATATTCACATTCTTCAGATCACAATCTGATGCTGAGAATAACATTAATGCTATTACAGATCCAGCAAACTATATCAACGCATCGGTAAGCTCAGATACTGTTTGGGTAAAAGCCTCCTCTACTTTTGGATGTAGTACGATCGTACCTCTAGAACTTTTTGTAGCAACAACAGAGGTTCCTAATACGTTCTCGAGAAATTTTTATGCTTGTGATGATTTTTTAGATAGTAATGGAAATGATAATTCTAATAATAATGATAAAGATGGAATTACATCTTTTGATTTTAGCTCTGCCACTACTGATATTTTAGCATTGTTCCCTATCAATCAACAACTAGAAATCACCTACTACAGAACGAATCAAGAAGCACAATCAAAAACAAATCCTATAACTAATCTTAGCAATTTTAGAAATATTGGATATCCTACAACTCAATTTATTCATGTACGTATTGATGATTTAATCACAAATCAATGCAGTAGTATCGGATCTTACATTCAACTTAATACGCAAGTTGTTCCCCAAATCAACCCTGCAATCAACTTAGAAGTTTGTGATGATAACTCAGACGGTGATGACAACAATGGTTACATTCAAAATTTCGATTTAGAGAGTCGTACTTCATCAATTCTTGCAGGACAAAACCCTATTCATTTTACGATTAGCTATCACACTTCGGAAAATGATGCCAGAAACAATACAAATCCAATTATCAATAGGTCTTCATATGCAAATACAACGGTTAATAGACAAGTAATTTACGTCCGGATTATAAATAACATTACAGGTTGTTATACAAGCGGACGGGCTTTTGATATTATCGTATCTGCTTTACCGGACACAAATAGTGTTAATGATCTAGAAATCTGTGACGATGATTCCGATGGGTCAGCACAAAATGGAATTGTACAAGGAATTGATTTAGATTCGTTGATTCCAACAATACTGGGTAATCTAAACCCAAACATCTATCTAATATCATTTCACAAATCACAACTTTATGCTCAAAATAACAACAATCCAATTGTTAGTCCATATACAAATACAACGCCATTTAATGAGGCAATTTACATCAGAGTGAGAAATATTGTTACCAACTGTATCAGTAGCACTGGAACATTCAGCATCATTGTAAATCCTGAGCCTACAGCTGAAACAATACCTGATATGGAGTTTTGCGATGACGATACTGATGGCATCGTACAAGGAATTAATCTCAATACTTCAATCTCTACTATTTTAGGCAGCAGTCAAAATCCAAATGATTTTACTGTATCCTTTCATCTAAACCAATTGGATGCTAGTACTAACAACAACCCTATCGTTACTACTTTCACCAATACAAATCCAAACACACAACCTATTTTTGTGAGAGTACAAAACAACAATACTGGTTGTTTTAATGATAAAATTTCTTTTAATATTATCATCAACCCTATTCTAGTATTAGCAACACCTCCAAATTTAGAACTCTGTGATGATGATACAGATGGATTTATCGGTTTTGATTTAGAGAGTCAAACAACAGCTATTTTAAATGGACTCGATCCTAACGGATATACAATCTCTTATCATAACTCATTGACTGATGCTAATAGAGGTATTAACGCTTTAACTTCACCATACACTAATACGGAAATAAATCAACAAACTATTTTTGTTAGAGGAGTAAACAACATAACAGGTTGTACAAACACATTAATTTCATTTGAATTAATTGTAAACCCATTGCCTCAAATCAATCCAATCAATGATTTTATTATCTGCGATGATGGAACAGCTGTGGCTGAACAAACAGGTTCAACCACAGATGGGATTATGCCTAACATCGATCTGCAAGCATTTAACCCAACGATTTTAGGGAATCTAAACAATCATACTATATTCTATTATTATTCTTTAACAGATGCTCAGAACAGCACTAATCCAATTACAGTTCCATTTACAAATACAATTGCTTTTATTCAACCTATTTATATAAGAGTTTTAAACCTAAGAACACAGTGTTTAAGTGCCATCAACAGTTTTAATATTATCATTAATCCAGTACCAACGATAAACAATGCTGATGATATTTCTATTTGTGATGATGATGCAGATGGAGATGATGCAAACGGATTTGTACAAAATATTGATTTAGAAAATCAAATTCCAGAGATTCTAGGGGCAAATCAAGATATCAACAATTTTAATGTCACTTTTTATGAATCACTAAATGATGCTGAAAATAGAAACAATGCTTTAAGCTCTCCTTACAGTAATACTATTGCAGATACACAACCCATTTACGTACGAGTAGAAAATAATAATACGGGCTGTTCAACTATATCATTAGCATTCAATATCATTGTAAACCCACTGCCCGTTTTTCAAGTAAGAACACCTCAGTTTGTTTGCCTTAACAAAGACAATTTTATCTTAGAAGTAGAGAATCCTTCGGATACTTACGATTATTTTTGGATAGATCCTGATAACAACACTGTTTTAGGTGATAATATTACAGTTACCAAAGGTGGTATTTACTATATAACTGCAATCAAATTAGATGGCACAGGATGCCCAAGAACAAGAGAAATTGTAGTTGTAGAATCCAACATTGCTAGCATTACAGATGAAGATGTAATTATTGACGATGGAGATGATGACAATTCAATACTCATCAACAATAACCCTGGAAACTTAGGCCTTGGTAATTATGAATTTGCTCTTTTAGACAATGACGGTAATTTTGTCTATAATTATCAAAATGAGCCTTACTTCGGAAACCTCAAAGGAGGAATCTACACCATCTTAGTAAGAGATAAAAATGGTTGTGGAGAAGCTGAACTAGAAGTAGCAGTCATTGAACTCCCAAAGTTTTTTACTCCAAATAGCGATGGTATTAATGACACATGGAATGTAAAAGGTGTTACAAAAGAGTTTTTTCCAAACAGTAAAATATCCATCTTTAATCGATATGGTAAGTTCATTGCTGATTTCACCATCGATCATCCTGGGTGGAATGGAAGATATAATGGAGTCATTGTTTTCTCAAATGACTATTGGGCTCGCGTAGAGCTCACAAATAAAAATGGAAAAGTGAGAATTGAAACGCGAAACTTCGCGTTAGTAAGGAGATAAAAAACCCTCGTTTTTATTTCGATTTATCCATCCCATAAATAAAAAGGATTTGTATTTTTATGGGATGGATTTTAAACTACAATCAGAGTTCTCACCTACCGGTGATCAACCTGAAGCCATCAAACAACTTACGGAAGGAATCTTATCAAAAGAGAAGTATCAAACCCTTTTGGGAGTTACTGGTTCTGGTAAAACATTTACAGTTGCCAATGTAGTTGAAAGAACAAACAGACCTACATTAGTATTAGCTCACAATAAGACATTAGCAGCTCAACTGTATTCAGAATTTAAACAGTTTTTTCCAGAAAATGCTGTTGAGTATTTTGTTTCTTATTATGATTATTATCAACCTGAAGCATATATACCAGTAACGGGAACTTATATTGAAAAGGATCTTTCTATCAATGATGATATTGAACGTCTACGTTTAAGTGCCACCTCTTCCTTACTTTCTGGAAGAAGAGATGTATTGGTCGTAGCCTCAGTATCTTGTTTATATGGAATTGGAAACCCTGTTGAGTTTAAGAAGAATGTCATTCCTATTGAAGTAGGGCAAATTATTTCCAGAACTAAGTTTTTACATCAATTGGTAACGAGCCTGTATTCCAGAACTGATGTTGAAATTAAAAGCGGAACCTTCAAAGTAAAAGGAGATGTTGTCACTATTTTTCCTTCCTATGGAGAAAATGGGTTTCGAATTCATTTTTTCGGAGATGAGATTGAAGAAATTGAATCCATCGACCTAGTTAGCAATCAAGTGATCGAAAAATATGAAAGTCTGACGATCTATCCAGCCAATCTATTTGTAACCTCTCCTGATGTTTTACAAAATGCGATTCATAAAATTCAAGAGGATTTAATGAAGCAATACGACTATTTTAAAGAGATTGGAAAGCATTTAGAAGCAAAACGATTAAAGGAACGTACGGAGTTCGATTTAGAAATGATTCGTGAGCTAGGATACTGCTCTGGAATCGAAAACTATTCACGTTATTTAGATGGACGAGACCCTGGGACGAGACCTTTCTGTTTGTTAGATTATTTCCCAGATGACTATCTAATGATCATTGATGAAAGTCATGTTACCATACCACAAACCCATGCCATGTATGGTGGTGATAGAAGTAGAAAAGAGAATTTGGTGGAATATGGATTCCGTTTGCCTGCTGCAATGGACAATAGACCTCTAAAATTTGAAGAGTTTGAAGCCATACAAAATCAGACCATTTATGTAAGCGCTACACCAGCAGATTACGAGCTACAAAATACAGAAGGATTGTTTGTAGAACAGATCATCCGACCTACGGGATTATTAGATCCAGAAATTGAAGTCCGACCTAGTTTGAATCAAATTGACGATTTGATTGAAGAAATTCAAATTAGAGTGGAGAAAGACGAACGCACCTTGGTGACAACACTAACCAAAAGAATGGCGGAAGAGTTGACTAAATATTTAGGAAGAATTTCTATTCGGTGTCGATATATTCATTCTGATGTTGATACCTTAGAACGTGTTGAAATTATGCAAGATTTACGAAAAGGAATCTTTGATGTTTTAGTTGGGGTTAACTTATTACGTGAAGGTTTGGATTTACCTGAGGTATCTTTGGTGGCTATTTTGGATGCTGACAAAGAAGGTTTCTTACGATCTCATCGTTCATTAACACAAACTGTGGGTAGAGCTGCAAGGAATATTAATGGGAGAGCTATTTTGTATGCAGACAAAGTAACTCGCAGTATGCAACTGACTATTGACGAAACCAATCGTAGACGTGAAAAACAAGTAGATTATAATACAAAACATGGCATCACTCCTACTCAGATCAACAAAAAGATTGATGACACGCTTTCTAGAAAAGCAGTTGCTTCTTATCAATATAATAACGCTATACAAGCAGCCGCAGAGCAAGACTTACAATACTTACCTAAATCTGAAATAGAAAAACGTATTCGGGAAAAACGAAAGTACATGGAAGAAGCTGCCAAAGCATTGGATTTTATTGTCGCTGCTCAGTTACGAGACGAGATTAAAGTTTTGAAAGAACAATTGTAGCTTCGATGTTTTCGTTTGATTCTTAACAAATTTCCCAATAACTTGTTATCTCTTGAGTTAAAAACTAAAGGGAATATAAACTTTACTGTTGTTTAAACAACAATTTATGAGTAATTAAAATGGAAGAATTAGATAACAAAACTTATTCAGAAATTAAATACTTATCTGCAAAAGGAGATAGTTTAGTTGAACAAGAAAATTTCAGTTTAGCACTAGAAAATTACTGGAGAGCATTTGATTTAGTACCCGAACCAAAAACAAATTGGGATACGACAACTTGGATTTTAACTGCTATTGGTGACGCCAATTTTCTTGGATGTGATTTCCAAGCGGGGGTTGATAATCTTTCTAATGCAATGTCTTGTCCAGGTGCTATTGGTAATCCATTTATTCATATGCGACTAGGTCAATGTCAATTTGAGATTGGAAATTTAGATCGTGCAGCTGATGAATTGACAAGAGCATATGGATTAGAAGGAGATGAGATTTTTTCCAATGATGATCCAAAGTACCTAGAATTTTTGAAAACGAGAATGGACAATAATCCACCTAAGAAAAAGTCTTGGTGGAAAGGTAAAAATAACTCATAGCAAAACATAAAAAACACTTTTCATCTGAAAAGCATTATAAGGCATATAAAAATCAATCAAATTTGACATATGAAAAACACATTCGCCGTATTATTTACTCTAGCATTCGTACATATAGTCTCAGCTCAAGACTGGGTTGATGTATCATTGGATAAAAAAACAACTCTTTCTTTCTCTTCAAAACCTGAAGTAACAAATTCAGGAAACAAGAAAATTTATCAGTTGATTACTGAAAATTATCTAATGAATACTGTTGTTGCAGATCTAAGTGGTAATCCTAATTTTAAAATCACATCAAATGATTTAGATCAGTTTTATGAAGGAATTATCAAAGGCTCCTTAAATGCAGCTAAAGACGCTAAAGTTCTTTCAAAGAAAAATATTAAAAATAATAATTTTCAGGGGCGCCAAATTATTTACACAAAAGACTTTAATGGCATTGATGACTTGCAAATTACAAAGCAAATATATTTAGTGGGCAAAAAAGTAATCATTATAGAATTTTGGAAATTTACTGAGAGTGATGTTAGCTCAATAGCTAGCAAGTTTTTTAATTCTTTCAAAACCTTGTGAAATTAAATTCGCTCAACTACACGTAAAATTAAATGATTAGTACAAGTTTACTTTGAAAACCTTACTCAATTACGACTGTTAATTTATGTTAAAAAATGAGCTTACAAGTACCTTATTCATTCTTTTTCGTAATATCGTAATCGCAAAAATTAACAACTAATTAAAATGAAAAAAACACTATTACTATTAGGAGTGTCTATCATGATGTTTTCTTGTCAAAAGGAAGCAACAAAAGAAGACATTGTTTCGTACGCAAGTACCATTACCTTGGATGAATTAAAAGAGCATTTATACATTTATGCTTCTGATGAATTCGAAGGGCGTAATACAGGAGAAGCTGGACAAAAGAAAGCTGTTGAGTATCTTAAAAAACAATATGTTGACTTAGGAATTAATTCATTGATTGAAGGAAACTATTTTCAAAATGTACCTTTAAACATTGTAAAAACTCCAACAGTAGATATGACTGTCAATGGAAAATCATTTACTTATTTTGATGATTTCATTTCCCTTACTTCTGCTGCAACAGGAACAGTTTCTGCTTCAGATCTAGTATACGCTGGATATGGTATTGATGATGAAAAATATTCTGATTACACAGATCTTGATGTAAAAGGAAAAGTAGTTATTGTAAGAACTGGAGAACCACAAGATAAAGATGGTAACAATGTAATTACAGGTGATGAAAAAGGGTCTAAATGGTCAAATGGCCGTCAAGCAATTTCACCAAAAAGAGATGCTGCTAAAAAGAATGGTGCCAAAGCATTATTCTTTATGGACAACAGTTTATTTGATCGTTATTCTAAAATCTTTAAAGGACGTGAAGAAAATGGAGGTAGTACTCGTTTGTCTTTACCTCGTCAAAAAGATGCAGATGCTGAGATTTACTTTTTCTTGATTAGTGAAAAAATGGGAAAAGCGTTAGTAGCTAACATTGAAAAATCTACGAAAACTGCTACTGTAGGAACAAAAATTGAAATGAGCTATACAAGCATCACTGAATCAAAGCCTTCAGAAAACGTTGCAGCTATTATCAAAGGTTCTGAAAAACCAGATGAATATATTATTATTTCTTCACATTTAGATCACGTAGGTATGAATGCTAAAGGAGAAGTTTTTAATGGTGCTGATGATGATGGTTCTGGAACAGTTTCTTTATTAGAAATTGCTGAAGCATTTAAAACTGCTGCAGATAAAGGTCATGGTCCTAAGCGTTCAATTATTTTCTTACATGTAACTGGTGAAGAAAAAGGATTATTAGGTTCTAGATATTACACAGATTACGAGCCTTTAGTACCGCTTGCTAATACTGTTGCAAACTTAAATATTGATATGGTTGGTCGAATTGACCCAAAACGTGAAGGAGACAGAAACTACATTTACTTAATTGGAAGTGATAAGTTAAGTTCTGAATTACACAACTTATCTGAAGAGGTAAACAAAGAATTTACAAATGTTGTATTAGACTATACTTATAATGATGAAAATGATCGTAATCGTTTTTACTACAGATCAGATCATTACAACTTTGCAAAAAACAACATTCCAATTATTTTCTATTTCAACGGAACTCACGCTGATTACCACAGAATAAGTGATACTCCTGATAAAATCAACTATGATTTGTTAGAGAATAGATCTCGTCTTGTTTTCCATACAGCTTGGGAATTAGCAAATCGTGAAAAACGTATTGTTGTAGACAAAGCTACAGAAGAGTAAAATCTAAATTATACTAAAAACAAAAAACGCCGCTCAATGAGCGGCGTTTTACTTTCTTTATTTATTTTCTATTAACTTCGTTACCAATAGAGTCAATCATAAAAACAAAAACCAATGAAACAACTAATTTTAAAATCAGTACTGATTCTATGTGCTGTTACTTTATTCATTTCTTGTAATAAAGAAAGTGAAAAGGTATATACGGACTCTGATATTGCTGTAGAATCAAAAAAAGTCAATGACTTTTTTCAAAAATCATTTGAGGGTTTAGTAGGTATGTATCCAGAGTTTCAAACGAGTCTTGGAATGAAAAAAAACTACGGAAAACTCAATGATAATTCTCCTGAAATTGACGAAAAAATTTTAGAAATAAACAAGCAAGAACTTCAATGGTTAACTGATTCTGTAAACGTAGATGCGCTTTCAAAAGATGCTTTATTAAGCTATAAACTGTTCAAACAAAGTGTAGAAAATAGTATTGATGACTATAAATATAGATTACACAACTACCCTGTAAATCAAATGTTTGGAGCGCAATCTGGCAAACCAGCATTCTTAATAAACATGCACCGAATTGATACCATTTCTGATGCCAAAGCCTATATCTCTAGATTGAATGGCTTTAAGAAATTCTTCTCTCAATTGGTTAAGAATTTAGAAGCACGTGAAGCAATTGGTATTATGCCTCCAAAATTTGTTTATGATAAAGTAGTACAAGATTCAGAAAACATACTCATTGGTCAGCCGTTTGATAAATCTAATAAGAACAGCACCTTATTAAACGATTTCATGAAGAAAGTAAACAAATTGAAAGTTGATGCTAAGACGAAGTCTAATTTAGAAGCTCAAGCAAGACAAGCTCTTTTAACATCAGTAAAACCTGCATATGAAGGTCTTATCTCTTTTATAAAAGGACAGAAAGAAAGAGCAAATTCTGATCATGGTGCTTGGAAATTCCCTGACGGTAAAGCATTCTTTAACAATGCACTAAAAAGAACGACTACGACAGATTTAACAGCTGATGAAATCCATAAAATAGGATTGAGTGAAGTTGCAAGGATTCATGGAGAAATGGACGCTATTCGAAAGAAAGTTGGTTTTAAAGGAACATTGCAAGACTTTTTTCAGTTTATGAGAACAGACAAACAATTCTATTATAGTTCAGACCAGAAAGGGAAAGATGCGTATTTAAAAGAAGCAGTACACTTAATAGATAGTATGAAAACCAGATTGGATGAAATATTTATCACGAAGCCAAAGGCAGATATTATGGTGAAGGCTGTAGAGTCATTTCGAGAAAAATCCGCAGGAAAAGCATTTTACAATCGCCCAGCAGCAGATGGTTCTAGGCCAGGAATTTATTATGCCAACTTATATGATATGGAAGCAATGCCTAAATATCAAATGGAAGCATTAGCGTATCACGAAGGAATTCCTGGACATCATATGCAATTGGCTATTCAACAAGAATTACAAGACGTACCCATGTTTAGAAAATTTGGTGGCTATACAGCATATACAGAAGGTTGGGGGTTATACTCTGAGTTTATTCCAAAAGAAATGGGCTTCTACGCAGATCCTTATTCAGATTTTGGACGTCTAGCTATGGAACTATGGAGAGCATGTAGATTGGTCGTAGATACAGGGATACACTCAAAAAAATGGACACGTGAGGAAGGAGTTAAATATTATAGTGATAATACGCCAAATGCAAAATCTGATGCCGTTAAAATGGTAGAAAGACATATTGTTATGCCAGGTCAGGCAACAGCATATAAAATTGGAATGCTAAAGATTTTAGAATTGCGTAAAAAAGCAAAAGACGCTTTAGAAGATAAATTTGATATTCGAGATTTCCATGAAGTAGTGATCTCTCATGGAGCTATTCCTTTGAATGTTTTAGAAGACTTTATAGATGAGTACATTGCTAGTAAAAATACTTTAAAGCTTTGATTTATTTATAACGGTCTAGAAAGAAACTTTAAACATGCAACATTGTATTCATTGCGGCTTAGAAATAGCTAATAACGCTACATTTTGTTCATCTTGTGGGAAACGTCAAGATGAAGTAAACCCTTCCAATAATCTTGATACTGTCGAGACTGTCAACAGGGGAAATCCAACATTCTTAACAACCCTATGTATTCTAACATTAGTGGGGTCTCTAATAGGCATATATCGTGGCTTGCTATATCAGACATTTGCATCCGGCTCTCATTTTGGGAATGCAGAATATATACGTGGATGGCTTTATGTATTAGTTAACCTTGGAACCATTATAGGAGCTATTGTCTTGCTTAATAAGAAGAGTTTAGGTTTATATATTTATTCTGTTTCTCAAGTACTATATTTAATCTTAATCATCTGGGCTACGTCTGTTTATTTTGGAGATAAGTATACAGATCAGCTAGCATTAACAATTTCGGCGTTCTTTTTTCTCCCTTCTTTGGCATTTTTAATAATTTATTGGACAAAACCAATTCGTAATAATTTGCAATAAAATCATAACTCATGCAGAAATTTTTTACACTTTTTAATTTTACAATTCTGAGAAATAGGTATCTATTTACAGTAAGAACATCACTCTTTTTAGTGCTAGGTATTATTTCATCATGTGCACCAGATCAAACCGACTACTCCAAGATGAGCTACAAGCTGCTTAGTGATGGAAATGGGATTAACAAGACGACGTTCATCGTCAATAATCTTAAAAGTACTCGCGATTATTTTGCTGACACTCTTGGATTTAATATGCCTAAAGTTAGTCGCTTTAAAAAAGGAGTCTTTGAAGGTACTATGACTACTAATGTTAGTTTTCCTGGCATGACATCTATTGAATTTCTTTCTATTGAAGATTCTTTAGTGACAAGTAATACACCTTCATTTCTTTCTGCTTTTTTAGCTAACAATGAAGGTATACAAAAGTATTCACTATCGAGTTCCTCTGTAGACACAACCTATTCATGGTTAACCGATCAAGGATTCAAAATGGATTCAATACAATCCTATCGAACTTCAACCAAACCAGCAAAAGGATGGTCAAGAGATGATGGTGGGTCTCAAGAAAGCAGTTTAGATTTTGCAGAAGTGAATTCAACCTATCTTCCTCAATTTGTAGAACGCAGAACTTCCGATTATAAAAAAACGCAACAAATGTGGAAAACATATTATGCGTACAATCGTAGTTTTTCTAAACACCCGAATGGAGTTATTGGTATAGCATCTTTGCAAATTGCTGTTGACAGTCTTGATGTTGCTCGTGAGAAATTTCAAAAAATGGGACTTGTAGAACTGAAAAATAACTCATCAAAAAATACAACCAGCTTTCAAGTAAAAAGACAACAAGAACTTCAGTTAAATACACCGTTATCACCAGACGATGAGATTTCTAAATTCCTACAAGAAAGAGGATCTGGAGTTTTTGCCATACGTTTTGAAGTAAAAAACATAGATTCTACCTATCATTATCTTAGTGAAAAACTTCCAAGTAACGCTATGTCTTTAGATTCTTTAGGTCGTATAACAGTGTTACGTGAATATGCACAAGGAGTTCAATTAGAATTTATAAATGAATCGAAAGAGCAAGCGTTGATGGCGCAGCAATTAAAAATAGGTGGTAAATTAGATAGTGTGGCAACAAAGAATGCTGCACGTATGTATCAAAAATATTGCGCCCTTTGTCATGCAGATAATCGAGAAGGATATGCTGCTGACAACGCTCCATCGCTTCGATCTAATTCATTATTGGCTACGTCAAAATCAACCAACTTTATGCGTTATACCATTCAATTTGGTAGAGCAAATACCGCAATGGGTGGCTATTTAGATACCCAAGGCGGCCCTATGGAATATATTGAGATTGAATTGTTATTACAATGGTTGTATGAAATAAGTGGCACTGAAGATGCTATTAAGGTTTCCAGAGAACCGGTAAAAGGAGATGTTGCATTAGGCTCAAAAGTGTATGCAAATAAGTGTTCTGTCTGTCATGGTGCAAATGGAGAAGGAACCTCCGCTCCTGCTCTAGGAAATCCTATGTTATTGGCAACGGCTACCGATGAATTTCTAAAGTATGCCATTACAGAAGGAAGAGATAGTACTCCAATGATCGGTTATAAAAATATATTAAGTGAAGATGAAATTAATGGAGTTACTGCATTTCTTAGAAGTCGCGCTTCTGGTTGGAATGTACCAAAAACCGACTCTATAACCATTCCAAAACCTGAAGATTATGTATTGAATCCTAATGGCGAAAATCCGAAATTCAACCTCCGAGATGGACTTTACGTGCCTTCAAAGCAAGTTTTTGAAGCCATGAAAGATAGTACACGTATGATTATTCTTGATGCTCGATCTAAAGTAGCCTGGAGACAGACTCATATTCCAGGTTCCGTGCCAGTTCCATACTACCTAGATCCCGAAGAATTTGTGAATGACCTCCCAAATGATGATACTTGGATTGTGGTGTATTGTGCTTGTCCACATGCAGCATCTCAACGTGTAGTCAACACTTTAAAGCGATATAACTATAAAAACGTAGCTATTATTGATGAAGGTGTTCTTGTCTGGGCACAACTTGGGTATCCTGTAGAACATGGACAGTAACTAAGAATTAAAACAAAATAATATGGAATTATTCAATTTTATTTCAATTGCTTTTTCATTTGTTTATACGGCTGCAGCGCTTAGACTTATTGGTGGTTTATCTTCAGCTACTAATAAAGAAAGTAGATATATAGTTCACTTATTATTTATCGTAATCCAGTTAATTAGCATAATCACTAGTTTTTGGGGTGCTTGGGCATTTAGAGATTTAGAAGATTGGAAGCTTTATAAATTTCTTATTGTTTTAATAGATGGAGCATTGTATTATTTTATTGCTACAGTATTAGTCCCTGAAAACCCAAACGAAATTAAATCTTGGAAAGATTACTATTTTAAAAACAAACATAAGTTATACTATGCCATACTTGCATTCTTAGTATATATTCAAATAAATGCGTATGTGTTGACTGATCAAGAACTTTTCCATCCAGCACAATTTTTCCATTTAATTGGTCTCATTCCTATATATTTTGGTTTGAAAAGCAAAAACTACAAAGTTCATGTTGCAATTGCCATTTATTATTTAATACTAGTTTTAACAATGATGCTTACTGTTGCTTCTGAACCTGGATGGATAGACCAATTATAAAATAACGAAAGCTCAACAACGTGTATAATTAATTGCTAAAACAAGTAACTAACCATACATAAGCACGTTAACGAACATAAAAAACGCCGCACAATGTGCGGCGTTTTTTATGCTATATATTTTGACTTGTTATGATTCTAATACTTCAGCAACTTTATCAGCAGCTTCTTGGAATTCAGTAGCAGAAATGATTTCCATTCCGCTATTGTCAATTAATTCTTTTGCTTCAACAGCATTAGTTCCTTGCAAACGACAAATAATAGGCACAGTAATTTTGTCTCCCATATTTTTATATGCATCGACAACTCCTTGTGCTACTCTATCACAACGAACAATACCTCCAAAGATATTTACTAAAATTGCTTTTACAGCTGGATCTTTTAAAATAATTCCAAAAGCAGTTTCAACACGCGCAGCATCTGCGGTACCACCAACATCTAAAAAGTTAGCTGGCTCTCCTCCAGATTCTTTAATTAAATCCATAGTTCCCATTGCTAAACCAGCTCCGTTTACCATACATCCAACATTTCCATCTAAATCTACATAGTTTAAACCTGCAGCTTTCGCTTCTACTTCAATTGGGTTCTCTTCACGTAAATCACGCATTTCTGCATAATCTTTATGTCTGTATAATGCATTTTCGTCTAAAGAAACCTTAGCATCAACAGCCATTATTTTATCGTCAGATGTTTTTAATACTGGATTAATTTCAAACATTGAAGAATCAGAACCAATGTATGCTTTGTATAAACTAGTAACAAATTTTACCATTTCTTTTAAAGCGCCACCAGACAAACCTAAATTAAAAGCAATCTTACGTGCCTGAAAAGGCATAATTCCTAATAAAGGATCTATTTCTTCTGTAAAGATTAAGTGTGGAGTTTCTTCAGCAACAGTTTCAATATCCATACCTCCTTCAGTAGAATACATAATCATATTTCTACCTGTAGCACGATTTAATAAAACCGACATATAATATTCTTCTGGCTCAGAATCACCAGGATAATAAACATCTTCACAAATTAAAACTTGATTTACTTTCTTTCCTTCGGCAGAAGTCTGAGGTGTAATCAACATCATTCCAATAATATCATTAGAAATTGTCTCTACTTCTTGTAAGTTCTTAGCCAACTTAACTCCTCCACCTTTTCCACGACCACCAGCATGGACTTGAGCTTTCACTACATACCAGCTAGTACCTGTTTCAGTTGTTAATTGTTTTGCTGCATCAACAGCTTCTTTATGATTGCTAGCTACAATTCCGCGTTGAATTCTTACGCCAAAACTGTTTAAAATTTCTTTCCCTTGATATTCGTGTAAGTTCATATGAGTTTCAATGTTTAAAACGCTGCAAAAATACAAATTCAAATTAGAATTAATCATATCAAACAGGATAAAATAACAGGGATTTATTCCTAAAAAACTTTTCATGTAATTTCGATTACAATTCACTACAACTCTGCAACAGTTCATTACATTTCATTTAGTATTCTTTAACAACTCACCTACTTTTGTGTTATAAAAATCTTAAAGTTCATCATTTCTTGTATTAAAGTGTAACTCTTAAACGTTAGTGTTGTCATTAGTACAATTAACATAGGTTTATTATTTCCGCACAAGAATAACAACCTTAAACAATCAACTAAAAACTACATCAACTAAAACATGCTTAGAGTTCTGTCTACACTTCTAATTGTCATTTTTTCAGTGAACTGCCTAAATGCACAAGAAAATATCAACACCAATAGAAAAAAAATTAAAACAACCAGAGTCACCAAAGCTCCCAAAATAGATGGTGTTTTAGATGATGATGCTTGGAAAAATGCTGAAATAGCTAAAGATTTTGTAATAATGAGGCCTGACAATGGTGGAAAGGTGCCTGATGCATACAAAACTGAAGTTAAAGTAGTCTATGATGATGATGCTATTTATATCAGTGCAAACATGCTAGATCCAGATCCTACAAAAATCCCTATGCAATTTACCAATAGAGATAATTTTGGGCAATCAGATTTCTTTACTGTCACTCTAAATCCTAATGATGATGGTCAGAATCCAGTTCAATTTGTTTTAATGAGTAGCGGTTCGCAAGCTGAAGCTAAAGTTTCTGAAGGAAATGAAGATTTTAGTTGGAATGCCGTTTGGGTTAGCGAAGCTAAAATTACGAGTACAGGTTGGGTTGTAGAAATGAAAATTCCATATAGAGCACTGCGATTTGCTAATACTCCTGTGCAATCTTGGGGGGTGAATTTTCACAGAAATGTTAAAAATGAAAATGCACAGTATACATGGAATTGGGTTGATAATACAAAAGGGCGATGGACACAGTATGATGGTTTAGTTGAAGATTTTAGAGATATTAAACCTCCTACTCGATTAGCCTTTTATCCATATACATCTGGAACTGTAGATAGTTTTGATGGAAATTCTGAAAGTTCAGGTAGTATCGGAATGGATGTACAATATGGGCTTACTGAGAACTTTACACTAGATGTGACTCTTATTCCTGATTTTGGACAAGTAGCCTTTGATAATGTGAGCTTAAACCTAGGTCCTTTTGAACAAGTTTTTAATGAACAACGACAATTTTTTATTGAAGGTACAGAGCTTTTTAGTAAAGGGGGGTTATTCTTTTCTAGGAGAATAGGAAGTACGCCTACGAGACTTTATGATGTAGAAGATCAATTAAATACTAATGAAGAAATAACAGAGAATCCAAATAAGGTGAAGATGCTAAACGCTGTGAAAATTTCTGGTCGTACAAAAAAAGGATTGGGAATTGGTTTCTTTAACGCAATTACAGAAAAGACGGAGGCTACTATAAGAAATACTGTGACCAATGAAAGCAGACAAGTTGTTACTGAACCTTTTGCTAATTATAATATCATGGTGTTGGATCAATCTTTTAATCAAAATTCATCCATTACACTAATCAATACAAATGTTACTCGAGATGGTGATTTTAGAGACGGGAATGTAACTGGTCTTCTTTGGCATGTGAGAACTAAAAACAGTAAATATTTTGTTGATGGTTCTTATCAGCAAAGCAATGTTTCAGAAAATGGTTTAAATACTACTGGACATAGTTTTGATACAAGTATTGCCAAGGCTGCCGGGAATTGGAGAGGTGAAATTGGATACAATTTTGATGACAAAAATTATGACATAAATGATTTAGGTGTTAATTTCAGAAACAACAGACAGGGCGTTTACGGAAATTTATCTTATCGAATCTTACAACCCAAAGGGAATTTCAATAACTGGAATGTAAATGCTTGGTGGAATCTTAATTACTTATATAGCCCAGGAACTTACACAGGAAACAATGTAGGTCTTGGTACATCGTTTAATACAAAAAAGCGTTTTAATTTTGGAGGGAATGTAAATGGAAATATTGGACGTCAATTTGATTTTTTTGAGCCAAGACAAGGAAGTACTTCTGGTGTCTTCTTTGTAAGACCAACAAGAATTACAATTAATAATTGGATGAATTCAGATAGAAGAAAGAAATTTTCATTCAATGCTAGCTGGTGGAGATCCTCTTATCTAAATAATCCTAGAAGTGCTTTCGGATTTAACTTTTCACCAAGATATCGTTTCAGCAATCAATTATCCTTTTCATATGGATTTAACTTTAACAAAAACTTCAACGAGGAAGGCTATACAACTGAAGACAACAATATTCCTGTTTTTGGACGTAGAGATCGTAAAACATTTAACAATACCATTTCTACGAAATACAACTTTAGTGTAAAATCTTCTCTAAGTTTAACATTTCGACATAATTGGTCAGACGTACGTTACCAAGCTCAATTCTATGATCTCGGTTCCAATGGTTATTTAGTTCCAAATTCTTTCAATGAAAATCAAGACATTAACTTTAATAGTTGGAATATAGATCTTAACTACTTCTGGCAATTCGCTCCTGGAAGTCAGTTAATAGCTTTTTACAGAAACAGTATTTTTAGCGTAAATGAAAATACTGGTCAGGATTTCTTTTCAAATTTAGATAACTTATTTAACGAGCCGAAACAACATATTTTCTCTTTAAGATTGGTCTATTTTATTGACTATAACAAAGCGAAAAATATTTTTTAATTCTTAATTTTTAAATACTTCTAAACTGGATTAAACAAAATTCAACATAACTTTCAAACGTTAACATTACTGTTGACGCAATTAACATGAATTTATGATTTCTGTATCGGAATGATAAATACTTTAGCGCTGACCAAAATTACACCAACCTAAAGCATGTCTAAATTTTTATTTTCATTCGTGATTCTCTTATTTTCAATAAGTTACACTTTACATTCACAAGAAAAAATTAATGAAAACAGAAAAAAAATTAAGACTACTAGAGTTTCTAAAGCTCCAAAGATTGATGGCGTTTTAGACGACGAAGCTTGGAAAAATGCTGAAATAGCTAAAGATTTTGTGGTAATGAGACCTGATAATGGCAGTAAAGCTCCTGATGCATATAAAACTGAAGTCAAGATAATTTACGATAATGAAGCTATCTATATTAGCTCAACTATGTCAGATCCTGACCCTTCAAAAATTCCAATGGAATTTACCAATAGAGATAATTTTGGGCAATCAGATTTTTTCTCAGTTACTTTAAATCCTAATGATGATGGTCAAAACCCTGTTAAATTTGTTGTAATGTGTACAGGTTCTCAGGCCGAAGCAAAAGTTTCTCAAGGAAGAGAGGATTTTAGTTGGAATGCTGTTTGGGAAAGTGAAATTAAAATTACGAATACAGGCTGGATTGTTGAAATTAAAATCCCTTATAGAGCTTTACGCTTCGCGAATGCACCAATACAATCTTGGGGTGTTAATTTTCAAAGAGATGCTAAAAATGTGAACGCTCAATATACTTGGAATTGGATTGACAATACAAAAGGAAGCTGGACACAATACGATGGTTTAGTAGAAAATTTTAAAGATATCAAGCCTCCTACTAGGCTTGCTTTTTATCCGTATACTTCTGGAACTGTAGATAGCTTTGACGGAAATACAGAAACAAATAGTAGTGTAGGAATGGACATCCAATATGGAGTTACAGAAAACTTCACTTTGGACGCTACTTTAATTCCTGATTTTGGTCAAGTTGGATTTGACAATGTTAGTTTGAATTTAGGTCCATTTGAACAAACTTTTAATGAGCAAAGGCAATTCTTTATTGAAGGAACGGAACTATTTAGTAAAGGAAGGTTATTCTTTTCTCGAAGAATAGGAAACTCTCCAACTGGCTCATCAGATGTAGATGATGATTTAACAACTGATGAAGAAATTATTGAAAATCCAAATTCAGTAAAGATGCTCAATGCCATTAAAATTTCTGGTAGAACAAAAAAAGGACTGGGAATTGGTGTTTTTAACGCTATTACTGAAAAAACAGAGGCAACAATAAGAAACAATGTCACTGGAGAAACTCGTAAGCAGGTTACTGAACCTTTTGCCAACTATAATATTATAGTCTTAGATCAAAATTTTAATCAAAACTCATCTGTAACACTTATCAATACAAATGTTACTAGAGACGGTAGGTTTAGAGACGGTAATGTAACAGCGTTATTATGGAATTTAAGAAATAAGAATACTAAATTCGAAATCAACGGTTCTTACAAGCAAAGTAATGTTTTTGAAGATGCTACGAATACAACAGGTCATAGTTTTGACTCAAGCATTGGTAAAATTGCAGGAAACTGGAGAGGCCAGATTGGTTACAATTTTAGTGACAAAAACTATGACATTAATGACATGGGGGTTAATTTCAGAAATAACAGACAAGGTCTTTACGGTCGTGCTTCATATAGAATTTTACAACCAAAAGGCAATCTAAATAATTTTAGCATTAACACTAGATGGAACATTAATTACTTACATAGCCCAGGAACATATACAGGTAATAATTTTAGAATTAATACTTTCTTTAACACAAAGAAACGTTTCAGCTATGGTGGTGGTGTAAATGCGCAAATTGGGAATCAATATGACTTTTTTGAGCCTAGGCAAGGAACTACTTCTGGGATATTTTTCATCAAACCAACAAGAATTAATTCTGATGCTTTTATTTCTACCGATTTTAGAAAAAAGTTTGCCTTTGATTTAAGAGCCTCAAGAACTTTTTTTCCCAATGATGCTAGAAGCGGATACGGAATGAGGTTCTCTCCTAGATACAGGTTTAGCAATCAATTTTCAATTGTTTATGGATTTAGATTTGACCAAAACTACAACGATCAAGGATATGTAAATGAAGTAGGAAACGATCTTGTTTTTGGGCAAAGAGATCGAAAAACGTTTAACAATACAATATCAGCCAAATATAATTTCAGTATTAAATCTTCTTTAAGCTTGTCTTTTAGACATAATTGGTCTGATGTTCGTTATGAGTCGCAGTTTTATAATTTGAATGCAAACGGTAACCTTGATCCTAATCTGACTTATAATGATAATCACGACATTAATTTTAATAGTTGGAATGTAGATTTAAATTATTTCTGGCAGTTTGCTCCCGGAAGTCAGTTAATCGCTTTTTATAGAAATAGTATTTTTAGTGTCAATGAAAATACGGGGCAAGACTTCATATCGAATTTAGACAACTTATTTAACGAACCAAAGCAACATATTTTCTCTTTACGATTGGTCTATTTTATTGATTACAATAAAGTAAAAAACATCCTTTAAAAGACACACATTTACCAGCTTTTTTAATACTTTCGTTACCATATAAGACTTAAAATGGTTGTTGCAAAGAATATTCATAAGTATTACGGAGATGTTGAAGTTTTAAAGGGAGTTGATCTTCAAATAGAACAAGGTGAAATAGTAGCCATTGTTGGACCTTCTGGTGCTGGAAAAACAACATTACTTCAAATTTTAGGAACCTTAGACAAACCTTTAAAAGAGCAAGACTTTCAATTATCAATCAACAATATTTCTCTTAAAAGTCTAAGCGACAAGCAGATTTCTTCCTTTCGGAATGAACATATCGGCTATATCTTTCAATTTCATCAATTATTACCTGAGTTTACAGCTTTAGAAAACGTCTGTATTCCTGCTTTTATAGGAAAAAAAGATAAGGCTGAGACTGAAAAAAAAGCCAAAGAGATCCTTATATTTTTAGGTCTTGAAGATCGTATTGAGCATAAACCCAGTGAACTCTCTGGTGGAGAACAGCAAAGAGTCGCCGTCGCTAGAGCGCTTATTAATAATCCTTCAGTAATTCTAGCTGATGAGCCTAGTGGTAATTTAGATTCAGCCTCAGCAGAAAGTCTACATAAACTATTCTTTGAGCTAAGAGATAAGTTCAATCAAACTTTTATCATAGTTACTCACAATGAACAGTTAGCTGGTATGGCAGATAGAACACTGACTATGAGAGATGGAGTTATTATATGATAAAAATATTTACAGATCTATTTAAATACATACAGAATCCTATATTAGAAAAAGATTCTAACACTTCTTTTTTATATCGATTAAGTGTATTTACTGTACTCCTCATATTTTCCTACTTCGTTGTATTTTTTTTTCTTATAATTCTTGGAGTATTGACTACTATTGGATTTATTGAGCAAGGTGAGCATGTTTTTGATGATATATTTGAGGAAAACTCTGCTCTTCAGGTTTTTCTTTTAGCTTCAGTAATGGCTCCTTTTTTTGAAGAACTAATTTTTAGAGGTCCATTAATATTTTTCAAAAACCCTAAGACATTTAAACTTGCTTTTTTCGGTTTCGCTATACTTTTTGGATACGTTCATCTTTTCAATTTTAAAATGAGCATCAATGTACTCTTATTCTCTCCTATTTTAGTAGCTCCCCAGATCTATCTGGGTTTTGTATTAGGATATATAAGAGTAAAATTCGGCTTGCATTGGTCTATGTTCATGCATGCTGTTTACAATGGAATTTTAGTTTCAATCTCTCTTTTAGCTATCGATGCACTTAAACAATAAAGATTTAGAAGAATTCTTAAACGAAAAAGTAATTCAATATAACGCTCACAGTTTTATTGAATCAGACCCGATTCAAATTCCTCATCTATTTTCTAAAAAAGAAGATATTGAAATTTCAGGCTTCCTAACCGCTACAATAGCTTGGGGCAACAGAAAGATGATTATTAAGAATGCAGAAAGAATGGTGGAGATTATGGACAAGGCTCCATTCGACTTTGTCATGAATCATTCTAAAAAAGAGCTTTCACAAATTAATAATTTCGTCCACAGAACATTTAACAGTATTGATTTTCAATACTTTATTCAATCACTTAATAATATTTACAAAAATCACAAAGGATTAGAAAACAACTTACTACCTAATAAGAGGGAAACTAATTATCAAGAAGCTATTTCAAATTTTAAAGAGCTCTTTTTTGAATTACCGCATCAACAGAGAACTCAGAAACATATTTCAAATCCTCTAAAAAATTCAGCTGCAAAGAGAATTAATATGTTTTTACGATGGATGGTTCGTAATGATACCAGTGGAGTAGATTTTGGAATTTGGAAAACACATTCACCATCTCTCCTATCATGCCCTTTGGATGTTCATTCTGGAAATGTAGCTAGAAAATTAAAATTACTTTCTAGGAAGCAAAATGACTGGAAGGCTGTTGAAGAGTTAGATAAGACGTTAAGAGCGTTTGACTCTAACGATCCTGTAAAATATGATTTTGCTCTTTTTGGCTTGGGTGTTTTTGAAAAATTTTAATTAACATTTCTCTAGTATATAAGTCATTTTTTTCTACTAAATTAGACGTCCTTAAACACTTTTCTAATGAAGAAAACTTTACTTTATTTAGCCTTTTTTTGTTTTATTGCAGTAAAAGCACAAGACAAAAGAATTCCTCTTGACACTACTGTTGTTACCAACAGTGAAGTAACAATTAATGGTAAAAAAGTTTTATACCAAGCTACAACTGGTATGCAGCCTGTCTGGGATGATAATGGAGAAATTATAGCTTCTTTATATTACACCTATTACAAAAGAACCAACGTAAAAGAAAGTAGTAAGAGACCAATAATCATGTCTTTTAATGGTGGTCCAGGATCGGCTTCTGTTTGGATGCACATCGCATATACTGGTCCAAAAGTTTTAAATATAGATAATGAAGGATACCCTACACAACCTTACGGAGTTAAGGATAACCCAAATTCTATTTTAGATGTAGCCGATATCGTTTATATAAACCCTGTTAACACTGGTTATTCAAGACCTGTCGTAAAAAAAGGGGGGAAATTAGATCGCTCAAAATTCTTTGGAATTAATGCAGATGTAAAATATCTAGCTGGATGGTTAAATACATTTATTACTAGAAACAATCGCTGGCAATCTCCAAAGTATATTATAGGTGAAAGTTATGGAGGCACAAGAGTTATGGGATTAGCTGCTGAGCTTCAAAACAGACAATGGATGTATTTAAATGGAGTTATTATGGTATCTCCTGCTGACTATAAAGTCTTAAGAGTAGGCGGCGCAGTATCATCTGCAATTAACCTTCCTTACTATACTGCAGCAGCTTGGTACCACAAAATGCTTCCTAGCGAATTACAGAGTAAAGATTTACTAGAAGTCTTACCTCTTTCAGAACAATATGCAATTAATGAGTTATTGCCTGCTTTAGCTAAAGGAGGTTTTATATCAAAACAAGAACGCGATAAAGCAGCTGAAAGGATGTCATATTTTTCTGGAATTAAGAAGAACGCAATACTTCAACATAATTTAGACTTACCTACAAACTTTTTTTGGAAAGAGTTATTGAGAGATAGAGAAGGCTTTACAGTGGGTAGATTAGACTCTAGATACAAAGGTTTGGATAAAAAACTAGCAGGAACAAGTCCTGACTACAATTCTGAATTAACATCATGGTTGCATTCATTTACACCAGCAATAAATTATTACATAAGAGAACATTTAAACTTTAAAACTGACGTAAAGTACAATGTTTTTGGACCTGTAGGTCCTTGGGACAATAGAAATGATAATGTTAGAGAAGGGTTACGCCAAGCCATGGCGCAAAATCCGTATTTAAAAGTTTTAGTTCAATCTGGTTATTATGATGGAGCTACAACTTATTTCAATGCAAAGTATACCATGTGGCAAACTGACCCTAGTGGAAGAATGAAAGATCGTTTCTTTTTTAAAGGTTATAGAAGTGGACACATGATGTATCTTAGAAATGAAGATTTAAAGAAATCAAATGACGACCTACGAGAGTTTATTAAAAATAGCTCAGCAAAAGGTAAATCAGCAAAATATTAATTGTAGCATAGTACATGCAATTTAGATATCCCGAAGTTTTTTATTTTCTATTTGTACTCATTATTCCGATAATAGTACATCTTTTTCATTTGCAAAAATTTCAAAAAATTGCATTTACAAATGTTGCATTTTTAAAAAAAATTAGTCTAGAAACTCGTAAAAGTTCTAAGTTAAAAAAGTGGTTACTTTTAACAAGTAGACTACTGACTTTTTTAGCGATACTTTTTACTTTTTCACAACCGTATTTTAGCAACACAAAAGCAGGCGATATAAATCACAATATTATCTATCTAGATAACTCTTTAAGTCTAAATACTAACAGTAGCAATGGTGATCAATTAAAAATAGCTGCACAAAAAATAATTGAACATGCTTCAATTTCAGATGAATTTTCTTTAATTACAAACAATACTTTTTATCCAGATATTAACAAAAATGAATTAGACAATTACTTAAAAAAGATAGAATTCTCTTCATCTAGGAGTAATTTAGCTCAAAAAATAATAGAAATAAAAACTAAAAATAATCATAAAACAAATACTTTATATAAAAGTATATTAATATCTGATTTTCAGTATTATGATAATAATAAAAATAAAAAGTTTACAAATGTAAATACTCCTATTTCATTGGTAAAAATAAACTCCAATCAAAAGGACAACATCTCAATAGATAGTATTTACGTTTCTAGCAATACAGCTCAAGAAATTTTAATTTCTGTCAGCATTAAAAATCAAGGAGAAGAAAAAAACAACATTCCTATAGCACTATACAATAGCTCTCAACTCATTAATAAACGCTCCTTCTCTATCGAGAAAAATAAAACTAAAAATATTGAATTCTCAATTCCTAAAACTACAAAATTTTTAGGAAAAATAGAAATAACTTTTAACGATATTTTCCTATTTGACAATTTATTTTATTTTAGCATTAACTCTCGTAAAAAAACCAAGGTTTTGAGTATTGGAAAAGCTTCAAAGTCTTTCCCTCGTATTTTTACAAATGAAGGATTTGATTTTAAAAATTCTTCACTTCAGAACATAAACTACAATTCTATTCCTGAGAAACAGCTAATTATTTTAAATGAGCTAGAAACCATTCCTAATGTATTGCAAAACACGTTGCTTCAGTTTGCAAAAAATGGAGGTCATTTATTAATTATTCCCAATCAGAAAATTGAAACTGCATCCTATAATCTATTTTTTAGTAAAATCAATAAAGGTTCAATTACTGGAATTCGAAAAGATTCTTTAAAAATTACTGACATTAACTATCAGCATCAAATTTTTACCGATGTTTTCTCTAAACAGGTAGATAACTTTCAATACCCTTCGGTCACAAGAAGCTACCAATCAACATTTAATGGAGATAAGGTGATTTCTTATGAGAATAAATCTGCTTTTTTACTAGAGGTTTCAAACCCTTATTCAAAAATATACTGGTTTTCATCACCTATAGACATTGCTTCTACTAATTTTAGTAATTCGCCATTAATTGTCCCAACATTATACAATATTGGACAACAGAGCTTAAAAATAACTAAACCCTATTATACTTTACAGGAAAACAATATTATTGAGATTGATAAAAAAATTGGTAAAGACGAAATTTTGACTATTTCCAATGACACAGATTCTTTTATTCCTTTACAACAATCTTACACCAATAAAGTAAAACTAACAACCAATACACAGCCTAAGAATCCAGGATTCTATGAGGTTATGCTAAAAAAAGACACATTAGAGACCATTGCTTATAATATATCTAGCAAAGAGAGCATCCTTTCTTTTTACGATCTGAAAGCTCTTGAAAAATCAAATGAAAACTTCGAAATTTATGATTCCATAGAAGGGCTTTTTTCAGAAATTAATCAAAAAAATGAAGTTCAATGGCTTTGGAAGTTGTTTTTGACAATTGCAATTGTATCTTTGCTTCTGGAAATTTTAATTTTAAAATTCTTCAGAACATGACCACGCTTTTAAAGTCGGCTACGATTATAGATGCTTCAAGCCCACATCATCAACAGACAAAAGACATTTTAATCGTTAAAGGAGAGATTTCTAGAATTGCCAATTCAATAAAGCAAGAACCCAATTACAATGTTGTTAAATTACCAAATCTACATGTTTCATGTGGGTGGTTTGACACTAGTGTATCCTTTGGTGAACCAGGGTATGAAGAAAGAGAAACAATTCTTAAAGGTCTTGACGTTGCTGCTAAAAGCGGATTCACTTCCATAGCAGTAAACCCAAATACAAATCCAATAATAGATTCTAAATCTGATGTTGAGTTCTTAATCAACAAAGCGAATAACTCAGTTGTTGAGCTACACCCAATCGGTGCTTTAACACAAGGAAGCAAAGGAACTGAATTAGCTGAATTATACGATATGCAGCAATCTGGCGCCATCGCCTTTGGAGATTATAACAAACCTATTTCAAACGACAATCTTATGAAGATTGCTTTGTTATACGCACAAAATCTTGATGGATTAGTCATAAGTTTTCCTAAAAACAACTCAATTGCTGGAGAAGGAATCGTGAATGAAGGAATTAATAGTACTAGACTTGGAATAAAAGGTGCTCCAGCATTAGCAGAGCATGTTCAAATTTCTAGAGATTTATTCTTACTAGAATATACTGGAGGTAAATTACACATCCCAACAATATCAACAGAAAAATCTGTACAACTTATAAAGGAAGCTAAAAAGAAAGGTTTACAAGTAAGTTGTAGTGTCACAGCTCATCACTTACTTTTAACAGATGATGAATTAGAGGGGTTTGATAGTAACGTGAGAGTGACTCCTCCCCTACGCACTAAACAAGACACAAAAGCACTTATCAAAGGTTTAAATGAAGGTGTTATTGACATCATTACATCCGACCACAATCCTATTGATATTGAAAATAAAAAATTAGAGTTTAGCTTAGCAAAAGATGGAACAATTGGTTTAGAAAGCTTGTTTGGAGCAGCTAATACTGTTCTTGGCCTAGAAACAACTGTAAAAGCACTTACCAATAACCCTAGAGCTATTTTTGGACAAGAAACAACTTCTATCACCAAAGACTCTATAGCAAACTTAACACTCTTTAATCCCGAAGGCACATATGTCTTTTCTAAGGAACATGTTTTTTCCACCTCCAAAAACTCTGCTTTTTTAGAAAAAGAGTTAAAAGGAAAAGTATATGGGGTTTTTGCTAACAAACAATTAGTTTTAGCATAATTCTATAATGGATAAATTACACTACGTTGTTAGACAACCTAAAATAGTATCTAAAAACCCACCTCTTCTAATCTTATTACATGGCTATGGGAGTAATGAATTGGATTTATTCTCATTTGCTGAAGAATTACCCGATCAATTATTGATTGTAAGCTTACGAGCTCCTTATGAAATGGGTTATGGCGGTTATGCATGGTATGCTATTAATCTTGATTCTGAAAACAATAAACTTTCAGACTTAAATCAAGCTAGAGAATCTCTGCAAAAGATTACCGAACTGATTGATGAAGTAAAAGAAAAATATAGCACTGATTCAAACAACACATTCCTTTTAGGATTTAGTCAAGGTGCCATTTTAAGCTATGCTCTTAGTTTTAATTTCCCAAGTAAAGTACAGCACATTATCGCCTTAAGTGGATATTTAAACACAGAATTACTTCCTGAAGTAATAGAAAACAAATTTTCTACAGATTATTACATTTCACATGGATCTGTAGATCAAGTTATTCCTGTAGACTGGGCAAGAAAAGCCTCGCCTTATTTAGATTCTTTAGGCTTGCAAAATATTTATTCAGAGTACCCTGTAGGGCATGGAGTAGCTCCACAGAATTTTTTTAGCTTTAAAAAGTGGATTGAAGAAAGACTATAATAATTTAACTACTTTTGAGTTTTAATCATAGGTTAACTTATCTTACCATGAAACAATTATTTTTTGCCCTATTTCTTTTCTCATTTGTAGTGTTTTCGAACGCTCAATCTTCAAAAGAACAACAATACAACAAAAATGTTATTCTTAAAGTATACGTTGATTCTGATGCAAAAATCTTTATGGATGGGAAAATAGTCAATGAAGATAAATTAAAGAGAAGCTTAAAAAGAATTCTTAGGAAAAAAGGGTTTGTTTATTACTCACGTTCATTTAAAGGCTCTAATACCAAGGTCAAAAGCTCAAAAATCTTAACCTTAATTGCTGATTACAAACTCCCTGTGCAATTCTATACCGATAATAGTTTTTCTGAAGTTGCTGATTGGTAAATTAGATTTCTATTTTCAAACCATCATAAGACAGGTAAACATTCTCTGGAAGTGTTTTTTCAACTTCAGCATGAAAACCTAACTTATGACTGATATGCGAAAAATAAGCTCGTTTAGGCTGTATTTCTTCAACAAAATCAAGAGCTTCTTCAAGATTTAAATGTGTAGGGTGCTCTTCAATTCGAAGTGCATTCACAATTAAAACATCTAAGTTTTGTAATTTTTCTTTTTCAGAATCTGAGATTGTCTTCAAATCAGTAACATAAGCAACATTTCCAAAACGATATGCTGTAATTGGCAATTGTCCATGCATTATTTGAATAGGAATCACTTTCACTCCTTCTAAATAAAAAGGATCTTCAGTAATTAAATTCTCCTGAAGTTTTGGTGCTCCTGCATACCTGTTTTCTGTTTCGAAGATATATCCAAAACGCACTTTAAGGTTTTCTAACACACGCTTTTGTGCATAAACAGGCACTTCACCCATTTGATAAGTATAAGGACGTAAATCATCTATTCCTGCCGTATGATCTGCATGCTCGTGTGTAAATAAAACTCCATGAATAGATTGCACATTTTCTCGTAACATCTGTTGTCTAAAATCTGGTCCACAATCAATAATATAATTGATATTATTCCAAGAAATCATCACAGATGATCGCAAACGTTTATCTCTAGAATCAGAAGACAAACAAACAGGGTCGTTGTTGGCAATCATTGGAATTCCTTGTGAAGTCCCTGTGCCTAAAAAAGTAATTTCCATGTATCACAAAAATAACATAAAATTTGACGGATGGCTGCTAAATTTAGTACATTTGTTATTCAAGTTAAACCTAGTTAAATGGCTATTTCTTTAAAAGGAGATCAGAAAATAAGTAGTGTTCCTGCTACAAAGACCAAAGCACTTAAAATTAATTTAAATTCCGACATCTACGGAACCTTTGCCGAGATTGGTGCAGGTCAGGAGACTGCAAGAAATTTCTTTAGAGCCGGAGGAGCTTCTGGAACCATTGCAAAAGCAATGAGTGCTTATGACAAAGATTTTTCTGATGCTATTTATGGAGTTGAGGAAGATGGGCGTTATGTAACAGAACCTCGTCTAAAAAGAATGCTTCGTCATGAAGTTGACTTGATTGAAGATCGACTAAGCAGAAGAAAACATCCTGATAAATTATTTTTTAGTTATGCCAATACAGTAGCAACCATTGATTTTTCAAAAAAATTCAAAGGTCATGGATGGGTGGGAATTCGTTTTCAATTAGATCCTTTAGAGGATTTTAATGAAATTGTTTTACATCTTCGTTTTAAAGAAACTGATGCTAGGTTGCAACAAGAAACATTAGGTATTCTAGGAGTTAACTTAATTTATGGTGCTTTTTACTTAAATGATAGTCCAAAAGAATTATTAAAGTCATTCTATGACAATCTAGACAAAGATCAACTAGAAATTGACATGATTAATTTCTCTGGACCTAGATTTATGTATGTAGACAATCGTTTGATGAGTTTACAGTTAGTCAAAAATGAAATGACCAACGCCGTGATGTTCGGACCAGACGGAAACAACTTATTACCAGCTCAGGTTCTTTACAAAAAGAATATTTTGGCCTTACGAGGTAGCTTTAGACCTGTTACCAAAGTTAATATGGATATGTTTGAGAAATCTAAAGAACTTTTCTTTAGCGAAAAGAAAGTAGATCCTGAAAATTCTCAAATTATTTTTGAAATTACTTTAAGTAATCTAAGAGCTGAAGGTGAAATTAATGAACGTGACTTTTTAGATAGAGCAGAATTGCTGTGTTCTTCAGGGCAAAACGTAATGATTACAAATTTCCAGGAATACTTTAAGCTTGTCGAATATTTCAGTGAATTCACAAAAGCTAGAATGGGATTAGCCATGGGAATTTATAACCTAATTCAAATTTTTGATGAAAAGTACTACCGTCATTTAAGTGGTGGTATTCTTGAAGCCTTTGGGAAACTCTTTTATAGAGATTTAAAAGTATACATGTATCCTTATAAGGATGAAAAAACAAATGAATACATTACTAGTGATAATTTAAAGGTACATCCTAGAATGAAGGAATTGTACAAATTCTTTAAAAACAATGGAAAACTGATTGATATTGAAAATTTTGACCCTGAAATTTTACACATATTCTCTAGAACAGTATTGAAAATGATTTCTGAAGGAGAAGATGGTTGGCAAGAAATGCTCCCAGAAGGAGTATCTGATACAATTATCCAAAATCGATTATTTGGTTATTCAAGATCTCGCATTAAAAGATAAATAGCTTTTTTTATTAAACCTTTCTATCTTTACTAGGTCTAAGATAAAAACTAGTTAATTGGTAGATGATGTAACTTTAGTTGAACAATTACAAGATGTTCAAACCAAAGAGCAGGCTTTTCGAGTATTAATAAAAGAATACAAGGAACGTTTGTATTGGCACATCCGTAAAATTGTTGTTTCTCATGATGATACTGATGATGTATTACAGAACACCTTCATTAAAGTTTTTCGCGGAATTGACAATTTTAAGCAAGATAGCAAGCTTTATTCTTGGATGTACAGAATAGCCACCAATGAATCCATCACCTTTCTAAACAAAAGAGCCAAAGATCGCAATGTTGATATTTCTGAAATTAAGCAAGAACTTGCAACTAGTTTAGCATCTGACGAATGGTTTACTGGCGATGAAATTCAGCTTATTTTACAAAAAGCTGTCGCTACTTTACCTGAAAAACAACAACTGGTTTTTAACATGAAATACTTCGATAATATGAAGTATGATGAAATTTCTACTATTTTAGAAACTTCTGTAGGTGGACTGAAAGCATCCTACTTTCATGCAGTAAAAAAAATAGAACATTATATTAAAACAAGAACAGATTAAACTTTTACAAAAAATTTAAGTCTTAATAACTAAATGGAGAATAACCCGAAACATATAAACGAAGATTGGCTGTCAAAACTGCCAAAAAACTCAGGACTCAAAGCTCCTGTCGGGTACTTTGATAGTATAGAGGATGGTTTTTCTGCAAAATTAGCTGAACAAAATTTCCCAATAACAAATGGTTATGATATTCCTGAGAATTACTTTGATACTTTAGAAGACAGAGTTTTAGAAAGGATAGAGCTTCCTAAAAAAGGAAAAGTAATTCCTTTAAGAACAAGAATGGCTCGTTTTGTTAATGCTGCTGCAGCTGCTGTTATTATATTGTTTGTTGGAATTTATTTTAACAAGTATGAAATTGAACCAACTTCCGACGAAATTGCAGTTTGGTTTGAAAACAATATTTCTAATTTTACGGATGATGATTTGGCTTTGGTGATAGATGATGTAGATTTAGAAGATTCATCGTTCTTAGATGAAGAAATCGACAGATATGAAATTATTCAATATTTAGATGAAGACGATACTTATAGACTAATAGAAGATTCGGATATATCCATAAATGAACTTAATTAAAATGAAAAAACTACAATATATAATTCCAGTACTTGTATTCTTTTTGACTACAAATACTTTCTCACAACATAAGAGAACAAAAGTGAGCAAAGATAAAATAGAGGCTTATAAAATTGCCTACCTCACTGAGAAGTTAAATTTAAATGAAAAAGAGGCAAAACAGTTTTGGCCTATATACAACCATCATCATTCAGATGTAAGTCGTTTTATAAAGGATAGATTAGAAAAAATTAAAAAGAAAATTGGAGAGGCTGGTAGCGTTGATAATTTAGATGAAAGAGAAGCAGAAGTATTAATGAATTTAAGTTTATATTTAGAAAAGAAGAAGTACGAAGCACATAAAGAGTATATATCTAAACTACAAAAGGTATTGACTAACAAAAAAATATTAAAACTTCAAATTGCAGAACGAGAATTCAGAAGACATCTTTTTGAAAAAATGAGGAAGAGGAGAAAAGTAGAAAAAGAGAAAAAATAAAAAAGGGAAGCTAGTAGCTTCCCTTTTTTATTAGTTTATAAGTGCCATACATGCATATAACTCTGGTTTATTACTTGTGTATTGTTTTAACCAAATTGAGAGTTCTTTAATTTCGTGAGGTAATAGTCTTTTTAATCCTTTTTCTAATTCTTTGCAAAATAAATCTGAACTAAAACTCACCTTTTTCAAGACTGTCTTAGTATATTCAAACATTGCTCTAGCCATAATAATTCGGGGTTTATTATTGTAACGTATTCTAATTTGTTTTCGTATAACTTTATAAAGATAAAATAAAAAACCATTCTAATAAAATTAGAATGGTTAATAAAATCTATAAAAAAAGTTAATTTATAATTTATTAACTTTCTCTAGTAATTTACCTGCACTTGTTTCTAATTCTGCTTTAATAGCGTTGAAATGTGCTTTTTTATTTTCTATGTCCTTTGCATTTACCTTTGCAACTAATTCATCGAATGTTGCGTAAATTTCATCAACAAGAGCTTCAGTTTTTTTTGCATCTGCTGTTAAGTTTGTTAGACATTCATCTAAAACATCTCCTAGAACATAATCGATATCTTTCTTCAAGTTTTTAATACTTGCCATAATTCTTCCAATTTAGGCTACAAATTTAGCCTATTTTATTCAATTCTATTTGATAGTTTGTGAAAAATTCTCCAACATGATATCCATCTACCAAAGCGTGGTTCACATTTAGAGAAACTGGCATTAAAAGTCTGCCTTCTTTTTCTGAAAATTTACCAAAAGCCAATTTCGGAACCGATTCCATTCGTCCAGAAACAGGCTCTTTATGTCCAGAAAAAGTAAACCATGGCAAAGCGGAACAATAAATACAATCTTCTGAGTTTATTGGTGGAAATAAATCGGTTGAATTTAGAATACGCTCTTTTTCTTCTTGAAAGTTCTTATAAAACTCATCAAAGCTATTAGAAAAACGAATAAATGAAAATCCAAATGTAGTATCTGCTCTAGGAATGGTTGCTGAAGCATGAATTACTTCATGAATCACAACTTTGTCCTCTTGAACTCTGTATTTGAAGTTTTCAATCGAATTAACAGCCTTCATACAAGCGTGTAGATATAATGCGAAAAATGAAACCTCTGCTTGCTTAGAATACTCATACGCATTGGTAATATCAACATCTAAAACCACACCAAAATAAGGATCTGACAATTTACTGAAGTGTTCAAAATGCTGTTTTCTATTCCAAGTATTAATATCTAAATACTTCATTTATAAAAATTCTAATATGTCAGTAATTTTTTGAACAGTCTTATAATCGGAATCTGTAGCATCTTGCTTAGAAACTTCTTCATGTGCCCAAGTAGTATGAAAAGGAACATGAACAGCAGAAGATCCAATTTTAACCAATGGTAACACATCTGACTTTAAAGAATTTCCTATCATCAACAATTCATTTGGATTAATGTCTAGATGTTTTATCAACTTCAGGTAGTCTGACTCTTTTTTTTCACTCATCACTTCTATATGATGAAAAGAATCTAATAAGCCTGATTTTTCTAATTTCCTTTCTTGATCTAATAAATCTCCTTTAGTTGCAACTATCAATTTGTATTTTCCTTGTAGTTTTTCCAACACCTCTTCAACCCCACTCAATAATTCAATTGGTTTCTCTAACATCTCTTTACCAATGTTTAAAATATCTTCTATTACTTTTTGAGAAAGGGTGTAATTAGAAAGTTTCAACGCGCATTCTACCATAGAAAGCATGAAGCCTTTTATTCCATAACCGTACAAATCAAGGTTTTTTATTTCTAACTTAAATAATTCTTGATCAATTTTGTTTTCAGTTTCATACTGAGATAGCAATTGAGCAAACTTTTTTTCAGCATCTCTAAAATAGGTTTCATTTACCCAAAGAGTATCATCTGCATCAAAAGCAACTACTTTAATTTGATTATTCATTTGTTTTTAAAATTGCTTTTGCTTTTTCTAAATCTTCTGGAGTATCAATTCCTACAACTGCAGTTTCTGTTTCTACCATTTTAATTCGCTTACCAACTTCTAAATACCTAATTCCTTCAATTTTTTCAGCGAGCTCTAATGGTGTTTCCGGCGTGTGATAAAAATCGATTAATGCACTTTTTCTAAATGCATAAACTCCAATATGTTTATAATATATTACTTCTACTTCTTGATTCCTAGCAAACGGAATTGGGCTTCTAGAAAAGTACATCGCAAAATCTTCTTGATCTACAATAACTTTTACATTGTTTGGGTTCACAATCTCATCTTCACCAGTTAGTTGTACCTTTAAAGAAGCAAGGTCTATTGTTTTTTCAGGATCATTTTTAAAAACATCGATCAGTTTTCGTAAAGAAATTTCATCAATAAAAGGTTCATCTCCTTGCACGTTAATTACAATATCAACATCCATATTTTCCACAGCCTCTGCAATTCTATCTGAACCACAATCATGCTCCTTTTTACTCATTATTACTTTCCCTTCTGCTTGAGTAATCGCATTAAAAATAACATCTGAATCTGTTACTACATATACTTCATCAAAAAGTTGAGTAGCAACAGTGGCATCATAAGTTCTTAAAATCACTGGTTTCCCACCTAAATCTTTCATTAATTTCCCTGGAAAACGAGAAGCACTATAACGTGCTGGAATCATGGCAATAATTTTCATACTCAAATAGGTGATTTATAGCTTCAAAGATACATATTTATGTATTCTTAGTTTCGGCCATACAAAATATTGAAATCTGTAAAACTTTAACGCTAAAATTAAAGACTTGATTCTCTAAATGATAAATTAATCTATACTTTTAAACCAGTGAAGAAGCACAAAATCTGCATGGATTTTTTCTTCATTAGAAAGCTTCTTAATTTGTTTTAAGTTGATTTTGGTTTGTTTGTAACAGGTTTAGTAATCCAACTGAACCTGTTTTTATTTTATAAAAACCTCAAGTAATTCAGAATTGTTCTCTGATGTAATTACAAACTGTTTAATACAAGCTGGAACTAAAAGTGTTTCTCCCATAGATAGAGATTCTTTTTCGTCTTTATATTCAAAATCTACCTCACCTTGTACACACATATAAATCACAAAAGAATCTTTCGTTGTATGATCCACAGAAACCTCTCCCTTGATTGGTAAAACATTCGTAGTGAAATAAGGACAAGAAACTATTTCAGAAGCCTTATTTTGAGTTTTCTTATAAGATGTTTTATAGGATGATAACGAGGAATAATCGATTGCATCTATTGCTTCGTCAGTATGCAAATCGCGATAGTTACCTTCTGAATCTTGGCGGTCCCAGTCATAAACACGATAAGTAATGTCTGATGTTTGCTGAATCTCTGCCAACAATACACCTGCTCCAATTGCATGTACTCTTCCAGTTGGAATAAAATATACATCTCCACTAGAAACTTCATCAATATTTAAAATTTCAACTAAAGATTTATTTTCTATATGATGTAGATATTCTTCTTTGGTTACATCGTTTTTAAACCCAACGATCAAATCTCCATTTTTATCTGCCTGCACTACATACCACATTTCAGTTTTACCGAAAGAATTATGTCGCTTTTTTGCCAAATCATCGTGTGGGTGCAATTGAATACTTAAAGCTTCTTTTGCATCAATAAACTTTATAAGCAAAGGAAATTTCTCTCCAAAGTGATTGTAAACGTTACTTCCAACTAAATCACTTTTATAATCATTAATAAGTTGCTTTAAATCCTTTCCTTTCAGAGATCCATTAGAAACTACAGAAGTATCTCTGTCAACGTCTGATATTTCCCAACTTTCCCCAATATCTTTTCTCTTAGATTTTTTATTGAGAATTTCTTTTAATTTTTCTCCACCCCAAATCTTATCTTTCAAGATAGGTTCAAATTTCAGGAATTGATTCATAATTATAGGTAAGCCACAAATTTACAAGTAAATGATAAGTTTACCTTTATAAAAAATAATTAAATTTAGGGCTTACCAAAATTTATGTTTGTAACTTTTCACTGAATTAATCAACTAATAACTAACTAATAAAAATTACTCATGCTCAAAATCTTTAGAAGAATACGGCAGCAACTAATCTTTAAAAACAAAATAAGTAGTTACCTTTTATATGCTATTGGTGAAATTGTTTTAGTTATGATAGGGATTCTTTTAGCTCTGCAAGTCACCAATTGGAATGAAGAAAAAAAGCTTAAGAATCAACTAAACACAATCTTAAAAACAGTTTCTTTAGATCTTAAAACTGATACAATAGTAGCAAATAACATTATTCGTTTTTATGATACTGTAAAAAAGAAAAGCGACTTAATAATTCAACAAAAATTAAATCGAAACAATTACAAAGATTGTCCAGAGTGTAGAAGTTTAGTCTCTATTTACCAGCCCTTTGTTGTTCAACAAAAAGGACATGAATTATTAAAAAAGTTTTCCAACAATAATCAAATTGAAAATGACACCTTAGTGACCAATATAACCCAATTTTACACTACTTTTAAGGTCTTAATAGAAGATAGCAATGCTTTTATAAAAGAAGAAGTTTTTAAAAATATTGAAATATTTAAAAGCAAAGATTGGTTCGTAGATTGGACACTAGGAGCATACTCTGAAAAGATGATTATATTTTTTACTGAAAGTGAAGAGTATAGGAAAATGGTAGCTGCAAATGATATTTTAGCGAGAAAAAATCATAAACTATTTGTAGACCTGTACAATAGAAATGCAAAAAATCTACTAAAAAAACTAAACGAAAGATTTAAAGACATAGAATAATGGATGGATTCAACATTGTAATGGTCATTGCCATTATCTTATTTGCAAGATTAGGAATACGCCTACTTGTAGGCTATAAAAAACATAAAAAAGATAACGATCAATAAAAACAAACACCATGGGAATATTTTGGGATTTAATACAACAGGACGAATTAAACAAACAACAAAAACAAGCTGACAGCATTGAAGATAGAGTGAAGAATTTAGAAGACCAATTAGCACAAACTAAAGAACTACTAAAGAAAACTTTAGCTGCCTTGGAAACACATCTTTCAAAAGATATTGATGGAGATGGTAAATTAGGCTAATAGAGTATGATTAAACTCTCTTTTTAAGTCTAAGTAATATCATACTTATTTATATATTTAACTCAATCAAACCAAACATCAACATGAAAAAATACATTTTATTTAGTTTAGCTTTTGTTAGCTTATCTATTACAGCTCAAACTGACAAAGAAACCGTTACAGAAACTGTAAGAAAAGCCAATATTGAAGGGCATATTTACTTTTTAGCCGATGACCTCTTAAAAGGAAGAGAGACTGGCACTCCAGAGTTAAAAATCGCTGCATCTTATTTGGCAAATACCTTCAGAGGATATGGTGTAAAACCAAATCCGAAAACAGGAACATATTTTCAATCTGTTCGATTAAAAAAATCATCTGCTCCAGCTACGGTTAACATACAACTTAATGGAAAGGCGATGAATGATTACGCAGTCCTTAACGGTGCTGTAATAAATTCAAATGAAGACGCCCTATTTCTAGGACATGGTTTAGAAAACGATTATAAAGGGAAATCTGTTAAAGGAAAAATGATTATTGTTTTAAGCGGAAGCCCTGCAGCAAATGATTTCAGGTCCGCTTTTCGCCTACGTGCTAAAAAAGAAAAATTAGCAACAGATAATGGGGCTATAGGAATCATTGAATTGATAGAGGTTGATGGAGGATTATGGGGACGAATAGAGCATAACTTTAACGGATCTAGTTTGTCTGTTGCAAAAAAAGAAGAAGAAACTAAGAAAAATAAACTTCCGTATATATGGTTACTCGACAAAGAAGGTTCTTTAAGTGAAAGTTTACAAGGAGCTAAAAAAGTGTCTACTAAAGTAAATATGAGTGCTCCTCGAGAAGAAATTATCCTCTCACAAAATGTGATTGGTATCGTAGAAGGAACTGATCCAAAATTAAAAAACGAGTACATTATTTATTCAGGTCATTATGATCATGTTGGGATTGGAGCGCCTGATGAAACTGGAGACACTATTTATAATGGAGCTAGAGATAATGCAGTAGGTACTACCACTGTATTAAGTATGGCTGAAAACTTAGCGAAGTATCCAACCAAGCGTTCTGCTTTATTTATCTTGTTCACTGGTGAAGAAAAAGGATTACTAGGGAGTAGTTATTATGTTCAAAACCCTGTACTTCCTTTAAATCAAATGGTATATTGTTTTAATAGTGATAATGCAGGTTATAATGATACATCGTTAGCAACTATTATTGGACTACCTAGAACTACAGCTGCAAAACATATTAAAAGTGCTGCGAAAGCTTTTGGTATTACAGCAGTTGATGATCCAGCTCCAGAACAAGGATTATTTGACAGAAGTGATAATGTGAATTTTGCAAGAAAAGGAATTCCTTCTCCAACTTTTTCATTAGGTTTCACTGCTTTTAATGGTGATGTAACTAAATACTACCATCAACCGGGAGATGAAGCACAAACTTTAGACTACGACTATCTTTTTAATTTTTTCAGAGCCTATGTACTAGCGGGACGTAAGATTGGAAACGACCCTGTAACTCCTACTTGGGTTGCTGGCGACAAATACGAAGCTGCAAGTAAGGTTTTATATAAGAAATAAACATGATTAAAATCTTTCGAAACGCTCGGAAAAGACTTCTTAATGAAGGAAAAACAAGTAGCTATTTAAAATATGCTATTGGAGAGATTGTGCTAGTAATGATTGGTATTTTACTAGCACTCCAAATTAACAATTGGAATGAAGATTCTAAAAAAAGCACACTAAGAATCAAGTACCTTTCATCACTTGTAGAAGACCTCAAACAAGATACTGCTATGATTGCAGGTCAACATCAATTCTACAAAGAAGATACCCTGAAATTAAGTTCTCAAATTGCTAGAATCAAAAAACACAAAAATATAGATACCATAAAAAACATTGCTCGGCATGAATTTGACATCACAGTACAATTGATTACTGCTTTTAGTAACAAAACATACCAAACACTCATCAATACTGGTAATATTGATTTGATTGACCCATGGCTTGTGGAGGAACTCTCTAAATTAGATCAATTGCAAAAACTCACTGTAGACATATATAAATTCAGTATGGAATCTTACTCCCAAACTTCAACTGTTTACAATCAGCAGTTACCTTTTAAAGATGACGCTTTAGCCGGCAAATTACTTGATGGGTTATGGGAAAATATCAACAAAAGTGATTTCTTAGCTAAATACAATCAGATGCTAACCTCTAAAATAACTATTGGGGGTAATGTAATTCTAATTTTACCTCCTATATACAAGCAAACAGAAAGTTTATTAAAAAAGATACTATTGGAATATCCTGAGTTATCAAGTGGTAATAAGTAATTAAAAATTACTCACCAGAATAACGCACAAAATTCCTTGGTGTTTCGTACAACGTAATTTCTAAATCTAAAGAAGAAGAAATGTGATTTCTAAGTTTATTATAAATCACTACACTAATATTTTCAGCTGTAGGATTCAAAGTCTTGAACTCCACCACTTCGACATTTAAATTTTTATGATCAAAAACATCTTCTATTTCAATACGTATCAATCTTCTTAAAATTCCTAAATCCATCACAAATCCAGTTTCAGAGTCAATCTCTCCTGTCACACCCACAATCAATTCATAATTATGTCCGTGATAATTTGGATTGCTACATTTTCCAAAAACTTCTAAGTTCTTTTCATCAGACCAATCCGATCGAAACAATCTATGGGCAGCATTAAAATGTGCTTTGCGATATGCAGTAACTCTAGGCATTTGTTAGTTTTGAATAGGATTCTTTAAAAATGATTTTAAACCATTCTGTATATATTTCTGGTCGAATTTCCATGTCACTCTTTACAGCTTCTAAGGTCATCCATTTATATGATTCTACTTCCTCTTTATTGATATCAGGTTCGTCGTTAAACTTCCCAACCATTACATGATCCAATTCGTGTTCTGTTAAACCATTGTCAAATGGAGCTTTGTATACAAACCAAAAAACCTCTTCTAAATCACAAAAAAAACCCATTTCTTCTTGCAAACGTCTTTTTCCAGCTTCTAAAGAAGTTTCCCCATCTCTTTGATGAGAACAACAGGTGTTTGTCCATAATAAAGGCGAATGATATTTATCTGCCGCTCTTTGTTGCAGCATCAATTCACCTGCATTATTAAATACAAAAACCGAAAAAGCTCGGTGTAGTAGTGCCTTTTCATGTGCTTCCATTTTTGGCATCAAACCTAACTGATTGTCTTGCTCGTCCACCAAAATCACTTTCTCTTCCATGTACATTTGTTTCACACAAAAATACGAAAATGAAACAATTCATTTCTACAACGAACCTGTTAATCTTTTATCAAAAAATTCTAACCTGAAAACAAGGATTACTTTCTTAATTTAGCACTTTCTAAAAAGCAGTAGCTAGATGAGGTTTATTCTTAGTTTATTAATTATTGTATGCATGTTCAGTCAATGCAAACAAAAAGAAGTTAAAACAGAGGCCCCTGTCAAAATAACTCCTAAAAAGATATCTAAGCCAGCTCCTATAGTTAAAGAAATTCCAAAAGAAAAAGAGTTAGACACTATTAATAGCAAAAACGTAGTTCCTTTTTTAAAGGCATACGGAAAACAAAACCCTGAAACAATTGTTTTATTTGAAACACGATTGGGGAATATTAAAATTAGATTGTACAAGGACACTCCATTACACAGGGCTAGTTTTATTTTTCTAACAAAGACAGGATATTTTAGTACCACTAGTTTTCATAGAGTTGTTCCAGAATTTATTGTACAAGGTGGAAATTCTGACCATCCAATTACCAGAAAAAAAAGAATTAAATACAACTATCGTATTCCAGCTGAGATGAAATCCTATCACAAACATAACTACGGATCTATAGCAGCAGCAAGACAGTGGGAAAACAATCCTAAGAAAATTTCTTCTCCTTTTGAGTTTTATATGATTCAGGACAAAAGAGGAAGTCACCATTTAGATGGAGAGCATACTATTTTTGGAGAAATTATTGAAGGACTAAGTACTATGGAAAAGATTGCGAAGTTAGAAACAGACAAGAAAGAATGGCCTATAAGAGATGTTTTCATCAAGGCTACGGTTGTCAAATAACTTTAGATTCCGTTTGCATTAAATTTCACAGATTTCAATTGATTCTTTCCATCAACTGAAGTTGTCCAAACTGCAAAAACTTCATTTCCTTTCACTTCTAACTGAGGAACTCCAGTATTTCTTCCTCCATCAATTTTAGAAATAGTAATTGCTTTGGAAATTTTGCCATCAATAGAAACTTTTTTACCTCTTAGGTAGGTTCCCATGTCATCAGTTTCCATATAACTAACAAGTACTTCTTTGTCGTTTAAAAAAACAACATCTACCCTACCCAACGCATCAACATCATTTATTTTTATTGGAAGGTTATAGCTTTCTCCATTTGATGTAGAAAATGCAATATTAACAGATGGTTTTTCATTAGCAGCTGTAAACCAAGCTACCGCTAAATTTGTTGAATTGGCAACAGCCTTGGGTCCATTTACTGGACAACCATTTATTTTCCAACCATCATTATATACTGGCATAGGTTTGGTCCATGCTCCATTGACATTTCTAATACTATAAATATCTCTTATTTCTTTTTTACTTCGGTCTCGATAAACAATAATAGGACCATCACTTGTCATTGTTATAGATGTCTGACAACAATCGCAAGTACTTCCGTCCAATTCGCTTTCTTTTATTATTTCACCTGTATTTGTAATTTCAGCAAATCGGATGGTCATTGCTTTATGGTGACCACTTTCTGTTTTTTCTACTGTATTTCTTCCATCCAGCCAAGTAATAAAAAAACCATTAGTTGCATTTGGCACCATACTTACAAAACCGTGTTCTGCTTGTATACCATCAGTATTCAATAAGAAATTTTCTTTTACTTTTTCACCTGAAAGTGTTTGCAAGTTTAAAACGACATCATAGGTGTAGGTTCCACTTGCTGACTTCTTTAAATGACTCGTTAAAATTAAATTTTCATTGATTGCATTCGCCGGGAAATCTGCCCAGTTAACAAACCAATCTGAACCAGAGGTTACTGTTGTTGGTGCATTCCATTTTCCTTCTTTAAACTGACTGTAATACAATGTTGCTTCTTTCCCTCGCTCTGAAGAGATCCAAGACAGGGTTAAGCTTCCATTATTAGCTGCCAAATTAGGTTCGGCATTATTTTCTCCAAATTGAAAAGGAATATTTTCTATAACAACTTCTTTTTTTTCGCAAGAAATTATCAGTATGAATGTGAATAACAGAATGACTTTTTTCATTTTATAACGCTTTTAATTTATTGATCATTTCTTCAGAATCCCAAAGAACAGATCCTGTGATGCTTTCTGCTTTTTTCCCTTCTTCATTAAAAACAAAGGTAGTTGGCAACATATAAACGCCTAGTGCATCTGTAGATCCAGTAGATTTCAGAAATCTGAAATTGTATTTTTTATCATTTTTAAAATGAGAGATTTTAGCGATATCCTCGTCAGAGACCAATAAGAACACATAGTTATGTGCTTTTAAAACCTTTTGAGCCTTTAACAAAGCTGGCATTTCTTCTATACAAGGTTTACACCAAGTGGCCCAATAATTCAATAAAACCTTTTTCCCTTTGAAAGATGAGAAATCAACTTTTTTATTATTTAAATCTACATAACTGCCCTTTTCTTGATTCGATTCTAAATCGGTTTTCTTTTCTTTTTTAGAGTGACATGAAATACATCCAAAAAAAACAGTCAAATAAAAAACAGCTATTATTTTCCTCATTGTAATTATTTGTGGTCAAGGTATAAAATTATCAACTTTAAATTGATTCAACAGGTAAGTATTTATCAACTACAATTCTAAATTTTTAGAATAAAACGTACCTTTGCACATCAATTTTTGTAGATGAGCTTTTTAGAAGAAATACAACGCAGAAGAACTTTCGGAATTATCTCTCACCCAGATGCTGGAAAAACAACATTAACAGAGAAATTGTTACTGTTTGGTGGGGCAATTCAGGAAGCTGGTGCTGTAAAAAACAATAAAATTAAGAAAGGGGCTACTTCCGATTTTATGGAGATTGAGCGTCAGCGTGGAATTTCTGTAGCTACTTCAGTATTGGCTTTTATCTACAAAGACAAAAAGATTAATATCCTAGATACACCTGGTCACAAGGATTTTGCCGAAGATACATTTAGAACATTAACAGCAGTAGACAGTGTTATTGTAGTGATTGATGTTGCTAAAGGGGTGGAAACGCAAACTGAAAAGTTGGTTGAAGTGTGTAGAATGCGTAACATTCCGATGTTAGTATTCATTAACAAACTAGATAGAGAAGGTAAAGATGCTTTCGATTTGTTAGATGAAGTGGAGCAAAAACTAGGATTACGAGTAACCCCAATGAGCTTTCCTATTGGAATGGGTTATGATTTTAAAGGAATCTATAATATTCATGAAAAGAAACTAAACATTTTTTCTGGTGATAATAAACAAACCATTTCTGAAGGAATTCAGTTTGATAAGCTTGACAATCCTAAGTTAGATGAAGTTGTTGGAGAAACAGCTGCTGATACTTTGCGTGAAGAACTCGAATTGATCTATGAAGTATATCCAAAATTTAATCATGAAGAATACTTAAAAGGCGAATTACAACCTGTATTCTTTGGATCTGCATTAAACAACTTTGGAGTAAAAGAATTACTCGATGCATTTATTGAAATTGCTCCAGAACCTCAGCCTAAAAAAGCCGAAGAGCGTTTGGTAGATTCTAAAGAAGAAAAGTTAACTGGATTTGTTTTTAAGATTCATGCCAATATGGATCCAAAACATAGAGATCGTTTAGCCTTCATCAAAATTGTGTCTGGGGTCTTCAAAAGAAATGCGCCTTATCTACATGTAAGAAATAAAAAGAAAGTGAAGTTTTCGAGTCCAAATGCATTCTTCGCAGAGAAAAAAGAGATTGTAGACGAATCTTTTCCAGGTGATATTGTTGGTATACATGATACTGGAAACTTTAAAATAGGTGATACGTTAACTGAAGGAGAGATCTTAAATTTTAAAGGAATTCCAAGTTTTTCACCAGAACATTTCCGCTATGTAAACAATGCGGACCCAATGAAATCAAAGCAATTATTCAAAGGACTCGATCAGTTAATGGACGAAGGTGTAGCACAATTGTTTACCTTAGACATGAATGGACGCAAAATTATTGGTACTGTTGGAGCACTTCAATACGAAGTAATTCAATATCGACTAGAGCATGAATATGGGGCTAAATGTACTTATGAAAATATCCATGTACATAAAGCATGTTGGGTTCAACCAGAAGATGAAAAGAATGAAGAATTTAAAGAATTCAAAAGAGTAAAACAACGCTATCTAGCAAAAGACAAACAAGGTCGATTGGTGTTTTTAGCAGATTCTGCTTTCACCATTCAAATGACGCAACAAAAATATCCATCAGTGAAATTACATTTCACCAGTGAATTTGAATAATTATGAAGAAACTACTACTTGTAACCGTATTACTAATTCATTGTCAAATTTTTTCTCAAAAAGAAGAAACATCTTCTTTAAAAGTAAAAAAACTCGATAATAAAATTAGACTTACCTATACATTGGTAGGAATGCCAACTGATAAAGTGAGTTATAATTTAGCTCCAAAAATGGGACTAATTGGGTTAAACTATAATGTCCCTTTGAATGATTGGTTATATACCGGTGCTGGAATGCATGCTGCTGTTACTGGTGATCAAGGAGGGTTATTTACATTGGGAGTTAACTTAGGAATAAATAAAAAAATTTATAAGAATTTATACTTTGATGCGAATGTTCATTTTGGCGGTGGTGGTGGGTTTAGAACACTGGTAAATGGAGGTGGAATACTCTACCCTAGTGTAGGATTACAATACAAAAAGAATGATTATTCCTTTGGAATACAGTATAGTCAAGTAAACTTTTTTACTGGAATTATTAAGAACGATAATTTTTCTTTCTTTATTGAAATCCCTAGTATTCTTAGAAAATCTGGCTATGAAGACGCACAAAAAGAATTTGTCCTAAAAAACACTTCTAAAGATGAACTTTGGAAGAAGAAAGCTAGAAAAAGTGTTCAGCAAGTAACATTTGACTTCTTTTTCCCTATTGGTGATTCTAGAAAAGATGCTACTGAAAACTTTGCTCCTATTACCAATACACTCTCTATTATTGGTTTTGAATATCAACGTTACCTAACAGAAAATACGTTTGCTTATGTACATACAGATGCAATGTACAGTGGATTGGTTGCCGGTTTTATGGATTTATTTGTTGGTGTTGGGAAAAACTTTGTTGAAACAAAATATGTTAACTTATTTGGAAAATTTGGAATCGGTGCCGCTGGTGGTAGAATTTATCCAGAAGATGGATTAACTATGTATCCTAGTGTAGGTGCAGATATTAAATTCACAGAAAAATTTGGATTGAGTCTACATGGTGGTTATCATAGGTCTATTGGTGCAACTTTTGAAGCTTATACAGCTGGGTTTAGTTTTAAATATTATGGTTTAAGTGGTGGGAATTCCGATCCATTTACCAAAGAGAAAATAAAAAAATTCAAGACTCAAGGAGTGCAAGTAGGTGTTCAGAATCAAACATACTATGATGTTGCTAAATTTGGGATACCTGATAGTGATTTACAACTCATCGCTATAAAAATTAATTATGATCTTAGTCGTAGGTTTTACTTTTCTGGAGAAGCTTCTTTTGCTTACGAAGGTAGATCTGGAGGTTATGCCCATGGTTTATTTGGCCTGGGAATAAAATCTAATAAGTTTTTTAATGATAAGTTTTCCACTTTCATCGAAGTTGGATTAGGTGTAGCTGGAGGGGGAAGAGTAGATAGCGGAGAAGGTATTTTAGTAAGACCCATTGCAGGTTTAAATTATCATATAAATAATGATTTTTCATTTAATTTATCTGGAGGACAAATGGTTTCTCCTTATGGAAATGTAAACTCAACAAATATTAATATTGGATTAACGTATGGGTTATCCTTTCTTAATGCTAAAGAATAATATAATCTTGAACTATTCAAGACCTTAATTAATGTCAGTTCGAGCGCAGTCGAGAACTAATAAACAAATAAAACCTCTCGACTGCGCTCGAGGAGACAAAAAAACAAAAAAATGAATAACGGACTTTATGCAAAGTTTACCACTCCAAAAGGAGAGATCTTAGTAAACTTAGAATATGAAAAAACTCCTGGAACCGTAGGTAACTTTGTTGCTTTGGCAGAAGGAAATTTAGAAAATGATGCAAAACCACAAGGAACACCTTACTACAACGGATTGAAGTTTCATAGAGTCATTCCTGATTTTATGATTCAAGGTGGTTGCCCTTTAGGAACTGGAACTGGAAGCCCAGGATATCAGTTTGATGATGAAATCCATCCTGATTTAAAACATGACGCTCCTGGAAAATTATCTATGGCTAATTCTGGTCCTGGAAGTAATGGTTCTCAGTTTTTCATCACACATATTGAAACTTCTTGGTTAGATGGTAAGCATACTGTTTTTGGAAATGTTGTAGAAGGACAAGAGGTAGTTGATGCTGTTGCTCAAGGTGATGAAATGTCTATTGATATTGTTCGTGTTGGTAGTGATGCAGAAAATTTTAAAGCTGTTGAAGCCTTTAGAACTTTTGAAGGATCAAGAGCAAAACGTGAAGCAGAAGAGTTACAAAAACAAAAAGACATGTTAGATTCTGTTGCTGCTGGTTATGATGAAACTCCGAGTGGACTTCGTTATAAAATCTTACAAAACGGGGATGGAAAACAAGCAACAAAAGGTGCTACTGTTTCTGTACATTATAAAGGTCAATTATTAGACGGAACTGTCTTTGATTCTTCATACAAACGTAAGCAACCAATTGATTTTGCTATTGGAGTTGGCCAAGTGATTGCTGGTTGGGACGAAGGGATTCAATTATTAAAAGTGGGTGATAAAGCTCGTTTGGTAATTCCATCTAACCTAGGATACGGAGAAAGAGGAGCTGGTGGAGTAATTCCTCCAAATGCAACCTTGATTTTTGACGTAGAACTGATGGATGTAAAATAAAGTTTTTGGATAGTTCCAAAAACTACATGTTTTTTAAATACACAAGCCCAAGAATATTCTTGGGCTTTTTTTATTCGTTCTCTTTTTGTTAACTTCGAGCAATTACAAGAAAGACAGCTAAATAAAACCCATAGAATGAAACTCTTAAAAATAAGTTTCCTAATTATTTTTTTAATTACCATTACAGAAAGTAAAGCGCAAACTCTACAAAAAGAGCAACAATCTATTCTTGCCGGTTTAACTGGTAAAACTAAGATTAAACAATACAAAGCTCTAAATGACAGGTATAGTATTGAGAATAGAGCCATCGCGAGAAATTTTTTAGGTGACTGGATTAAAGAATTAGGATTAAATCTTAAAGAGCATACATACAGAATTGACATGCTTAGAAGAGGTGTTACTAAAAATTATGAAGGGAAGAATATTTACACAATGATTCCTTCAACTACAAAAAGTGATGAATATATAATTATTGGAGCTCATTTTGATTCTGTAAAAAATTGTCCAGGAGCTAATGATAATGCTACTGGTTGTGCTTTAGTTTATGGTGTTGCAAAACAACTAAAAGCATTAAAAATTAGAACAAAAAATACGATTGTAGTTTATTTTGACCAAGAAGAATTAGGCTGTGTTGGCAGCCAAGCTTTTACAAATTTCATCAAAGAAAAGAAATTGAATGTTCATTCTGTCCATACAATAGATCAAATGGGTTGGGATAAAGACAAAGATCAAAATATTGAAATTGAAGTCCCAACTCCGTTTCTAAAATCTATATATCAAAAACATGCCGAAAAATTAGGTGTTTCTGCCTTTGTTACTCCAGAAACTGGATCTGATCACAGAACATTTAGAGCTGCAGGATATAATGCAGTAGGGATTACCGAAGAATACAGGAATAAAGATACAACACCACATTATCATCAAGTTACTGATACTTATGATACTGTTAATTTCACCTATCTATCTTTTTCAACGAACTTAGTTTTCAATGTAATTGAAGAATTACTCACAAAATAACTTACTATTATTAAAAGCTAAAATAGCATTCAAAATGAAAGCAACAAAACTAGTACTTGTCCTAATAATTATCATGTTTATTGGATGTCAATCAAAACCTAAAAAGGAGATTGTAAAAACACCTCCTGAAACGATAGGTCTAAATTTCATCAATGATTATATAAGTAATATTGGAAATCTAGGAATGGTCGAATTCATTGAAGAAAACCCAAGTACAACGATGAAATTTAAAAAGACACTAAAAAAGATGGTCGATGATGCTGAAAAAGAAGCTCCTGGTTACGGACTAGGTTTTGATCCTGTTCTGGATGCTCAAGATTATCCTGACAAAGGCTTCAACTTACAATCAATAGATACCATTGCTGGCTATATGAGGGTTGTTGGAAGAGACTGGGAATCTTTTGTAGTTACCATTAAGCTAATTAAAGAAAATAATAAATGGATGATAGATGGCTGCGGAATGGTAAACATTCCAATAGATAAACAATCCTCAAGGGATTAATAAAAAAATCATAAATGACTAAAAAATACTTCATACTTACATTGTTATTCTGCCTCCTTGGAGAATTTATAGTTGCTCAACAGAGCACCTTAAAAACCAACGGCAGGCTTATTTTAGGGACTTACAAAGAACGTACCGCCTCCATCGCTAGTGGAGATATTGATGGAGATGGCGACAAAGATATTATTGTGGCTAATGGCAGGCATTGGCCTGGACAGAACAGGATCTTTATTAATAACGGAAGAGGAATATTTACAGTTGAATTTGATCTAGGAACCCAAAAATCTACCACCTATGCTACAGAACTTGCTGACTTAGATAATGACGGAGATTTGGATATTGCTGTAGGTAACGACATGGCGCCTAATTATATATTTTTAAACGATGGTAAAGGAAACTTCACAAAAAGTTCTTCTTTTGGAGAAAATTATGCTCCAACTAGAGATTTAACGCTATCAGATATCGATCAAGACGGTGATGTTGATATTTTAATAATCAATAGAGGTAAAACAAATCAAATCTGTTTAAACAATGGAGATGGAACTTTTACAAAAACTATCAATTTTGGAACAAAAAAAGATGCTACCATAGATGTAGAAGTAGCTGATATTGATAACGACAATGATTTAGATTTAATTCTAGCCAATAGAGATGCTCAACAAAATTTTGTCTACTTAAACAATGGTAACTTAGAGTTTGACAAAACCATTCCGTTTGGAACGGGTAATGACCACACTAGAGCTGTAAGCATCGTAGATCTTAATAATGATGGATTCTTAGATATTATTACTGCAAATATTAATCAACAGAATGTTATTTATTTTGGGAACAAAGAAAAAATATTCACCAATTCATTAATTTTTGATACAACAAAATTGGCAAGCTATTCTTTAGCTTTTGCTGATTTAGACTCTGATAATGACATAGATATTATTGTAGGAAATGTAAAAAGTCCAAATATGATCTTTTACAATACAAACAATGGACAGAAATGGGTTTCAAAATCACTTTCAAAAAAAACCTTTAACACTTATGATATTATCACCGCTGATCTTAATAACGATGGTCTTATAGATATTATTGAAGCCAATTCAGATGAAATCAATAGGTATTATATTAATAGAATAAAAAAATAATTACTATCAATGAAAATTCTCAACACATGTTTTAAAGTAATTCTATTTGTAGTTGTTTTAACCACCTCACCTACTACTAACGGACAAAATGAATCTTTGAAACTAAAATATTTAGGAACTGCTGGATGGGAAATTACCGATGGTACTATTAGAGTACTTATAGACCCTTACATCTCTAGAGTCAAACTAGGGGCAGGACCAGGTATTAGTCCAGATGACAAAAGGCAAACAGTTAACAGGAATGATTATTTTGTTTCAGATACTGCAACAATCAACAATATTATTGATAAAAAAATAGATTTTATCTTGGTGCATCATTCACATTTTGATCACTTAGCTGATGTTCCTTACATCGCAAAAAAAACTGGAGCAAAAGTTATTGGAACTGAAACTACATGTAATATTTTGAGAGCGTATGGAATTCCTAACGATCAGCTATACCCTGTAAAAGGTGGCGAAGATTATCAGTTTGAGAATTTTTCTGTAAAAGTAATTCCAAGTATTCATTCGGCATTGAACAACAAGCACTACATAGATAACAGAATCTATTCAGAACCTCCAAAAGTCCCTTTAAAAGTTTCAGAGTTTATAGAAGGAGGGTCATTGATGTTTTTAGCTAGATTTAAAAAGCATGATGTCTTAACAATGGCTTCTATGAATTTTGTAGAAAGAGAACTTGTTGGATTGAAACCAGACATCTTATTAGCAGGAGTTAACCGTTCTCAACTTGGCCTATACAAATACAATGAACGTTTGTTAGCAGTAACAAACTATCCTAAAATTCTTATCCCAACTCATTGGGATAATTTTCGATTGCCTTACGAATTTTCTCAAGACAAAGCTGTAAAACAGAAACTAATTCCATTCAAAGAAGATTTAAAAACAGTATCTCCTAATACAAAAGTCATTATTCCAAAGCATCTAAAAACAATTATAATTTCTGAAAAGTAATCTTATGAAAAAAATCAATATTTTTTTCTTATTCAAGAAAATCATTCTTACTTTCTTATTGTTTATTACGTTCCAAACAATAGCGCAAGAAGAATCCTATACACTCATCAAAGCTAAATCTATCTTTGATGGCACACAATTTCACACTAATAAAGCTGTCCTAATTAAAGGAAATAAAATCATAGCTTTTGATAAAGTATCAAAGATTAAAATTCCTAAGGGTACAAAAATCCTTAATTACCCGAAGGGCACATTAATGCCTGGTATGATTGAAGGGCATTCGCATTTACTTTTGCACCCATACAATGAAACATCATGGACAGATCAAGTGTTGAAAGAATCCTATGCAGAGAGAGCTATTCGCGGTGCCAATCATGCTAAGAAAACATTGCTGGCTGGTTTCACTACAGTAAGAGATTTGGGTTCTGAAGGCGCTTCTTATGTAGATGTTGGATTGAAAGAAACCATCAATAAAAACGTAATTATAGGCCCTAGAATGATTGTTGCTGGAAAAGCCATTGTAACAACTGGAAGTTATGGTCCAAAAGGATTTGCAGAACACGTAACCGTTCCTTTAGGTGCTGAAACTGCAGATGGATTTGATGATTTAACTAGAGTGGTAAGAGATCAGATTGGACATGGTGCCGATGTAATTAAAGTATATGCCGATTATCGTTGGAGTCCAAAGAATACTGCTGCACCTACATTCACTTTAAAAGAACTAAAATTGATTGTAGAAATTGCTGAAAGTAGCGGTAGAAAAGTAGTTGCTCATGCTGCTAGTGAGGAAGGAATGCGTCGTGCTATTTTAGCAGGCATTAGTACAATTGAACATGGAGATGGCGGGACAAAAGAGATTTTTGAGTTGATGAAAAAACACAATACTGGCTTATGCCCTACTTTAGCTGCTGGAGATGCGATTCTACAATACAATGGTTGGAAAAAAGGAGTTGACCCAGAACCAGCAAGAATTGTAAAAAAGAAAAAATCATTCAAAATGGCTTTAGATGCTGGCGTGAAGATTATAGCTGGCGGGGATGTAGGCGTTTTTTCTCATGGTGATAATGTACGTGAGCTAGAAATGATGATTGAATACGGAATGAATCCTTTGTCTGTGTTACAATCCGTTACTTCTGTAAATGCAAAGGCTTTTGGATATGAAGATTCTATCGGTCAAATAAAAATAGGCTTGCTTGCTGATTTAGTTGTTGTTGATGGAGATCCTATAAAAAGCATCTCTAATTTGAGAGAGGTTCGTATGGTAATCAAAGGCGGGACAATTTTTAAACAATAGCATTCAACTCTAATGAACACAATCTTTCTCATACACTTCTTCGCTACTTCATTTATGGCTGGTTTGTGCTGGTTTGTACAAATCGCTCATTATCCACTCTTTCGTGAAATTGACAGTAAAAACTTTCCTAACTACGAAAGAAAAAACATTTTAACATCTTTTGTCACTGTTCCTATGATGACAGTAGAATTGTTTTCTGGATTGTATTTGTTTTATAAAGTTCCTGATAAAATTTTCTTGTATAGCCTTATTGCATTAGGCGTTATTTGGTTAAGTACTTTTATTTTTCAGATACCTATTCATTTAAAATTAATGAAAACTAAGTCTCTAAAATTGATTTCAAAATTGATTCTGACCAATTGGATAAGAACACTTGGTTGGACACTAAGAAGTGCTTTATTACTTTATATCCTTAACAATAAAATCTAATTATGTTTAAAAAAATACTCCCTCTTTTATTTGTTGTTACCTTTTTAACCTCTTGTCAAAAAAAAGAAATAAAAAAAACAAAAACCATTACCTTATTAGAAACAACCCAAAGTTGGAATGGCAAAACATTGCCTTCATTTCCTGAAGGGCAGCCTAAAATTACTGTTTCAAAAATCACAATTCCATCGAAAACAAAGCTTCCTAAACATTTGCATCCTCTTTTAACTATGGGAGTTATTACTAAAGGTGAATTAACCATTGTAGATGTAGACAATAATAAGACTACAATTAAGAAAGTCGGAGATGCTCTAATAGAAGTAACAAATACAATTCACTACGGAGAAAACAAAGGCGACGAACCTGTAGAGATTATTGTTTTTTATGCTGGAAATGAAACAACACCCACTACTCTATTAATAAAAGAAAATTAAATTACTGACGTATACTTGCTGCTTCTGCTTCTAGTGCTATTTTAGCTGCTGTAGCTTCAGCACTCAATACTGTACCAATTAAATCATTGGCTTCATAAGCATCAATTGTTAAATGATACAATTCTTGTGAACCATTATCATTGACAATTAGTTTGTAATTGGCATCTCTAATAGCATAGTTCCCATTGCTTGATCGTTCTGTATAAACAAACTCTCTTTCTATAGCATTTGAATCTGTTAGCATATCATAAAAACTAGTACTATTATTAATTCCTTGTACTGAAATACCAGCTGCATTAGCTATTGTTGCATATAAATCTGTCGTGTGCGCTAAAGCAGATTCTCTAGCTCCAAATCGACTTACTCCTGCTCCAGAAACTATCATTGGAACGTTCACCCCTCCTTGATAAATTGTTCCTTTTACTCTTCGAGAACTATATGGAGATTGAGCCACTTGATTTGGAGTTCCATTATCTCCAATAAAAATAATGATGGTATTTGCTCTTTCTTCAGTAGACATGCTACTTAACAACCTCCCAAACTCAGTGTCTAATGCTTCTACAGCTGACATGAAATAGGGTTCCGGATTGGCGTCTATAGATGCTTGATCTGTAGGTAAATTACCTTGTGAATGTAGGTTCGTCGGCGCTAAATGAAATGGTGTATGTGGTGCATTATAAGCCAACCATAAAAACCATGGTTTTGTTTGGTTCCCAACCCAATCGATTGCTAAATCTGTAAACTTTGTAGTTGTATATTCTGTAGACACACTTGATTGTCCGTTTTCTACTAAATTCCAGTTGGTATAAGATTGCACACCTCCGTTTAACAATCCTGCATAGTAATCGATTCCCATCGTAATAGGGTCAGAAGCATTGTTAGACAAATGCCATTTTCCAACAATAGCGGTAGCGTATTCATTTCCTGTATTATCACTGATGTATTTTTGCACAGAAGTTTCAGCTGTTGAGATAATATCTCCGACCTCTAGAACGCCTGTTTTCACTCCATACTTCCCTGTTAAAATAGATGACCTAGTTGGCGTACATACTGGATACGACCATAAATTATCAAATGTAATTCCTGATGAGATTAAACTTTGCAGGGTGGGCATATTAGGTTTGGTACTTCCTTCAGTATAATTGGGGGTAGCATCTTTTCCTAAATCATCGGCAATAACCAAAAGTATATTAGGCCTACTATTTACAACTGGATCTGGATCGATAATAATAGTATCATCATCAAGTACGTCAGCAGAAGAGCTACAACTTAGATATAAAACACTTATAAAAGCAAAAAGGAATACTGATTTAAATTTGATCATGGTGATTAGTTTTCTACTTAGACCTAAGATATGTAGAATAGTTTTTTTTATCTCTAAAAATACTTCTTTTATTCTTTTACCTGTTTTTTAAAACCCGTAAAAATGCCTATAAAAAACAGTGAAGAACTTTCTAATTTTAGGATTCTGCACAAGTGTAGAAATTGTTATCAATCATCAACTTAAACCCCAGTAAAATGAACAATTTAATTTCCATTATTATTCCCGTTATAGAACAAATGGAGGGTAGTCATATTAAAAATCAACTTCTCTCATATTTTCCAAAACAGGAAGAACAATTTACAATCATTGAAAATAGTTTTACAGCACTAACTGCTACAAAACAGAATCCTGAAGCATTGTATTCTTTTTTTCATAGTTGGAGTCAAACCAATAATAGTGCTGTTACCGTTGCTGGATTAAGCAATAGAATGACAATGCTAATTCATAAAAGCAAACCCATAGTAAGTGAATATGATCTCTTTAGGTCTGTAGCAAGTTTAAATAGGATTGTAGATGAAGATCTAGCAGTAGTAGGAAGAGTATTACATTCAAAACTATTTTATACCATGGCTACAAACATTAGTGGAGATGATGTTTGGCTTTCAAAAAAATACTTATGCAATGAAGCCAAAGAATTTAAGGATTGGAAAGATAGAAACTCATTGAGAAATAAAGATATCATGATTGGTTTGTTAACCACTCTAGTGCATGAAATTTATACACACGGAGAAGTAGAATTTATATTGCCAAAATTTGACATTTGGTTGAGAAGTTACAGCCATATGACAGAAGAAGAAATCGAAGAATCTTTAGCTTGGATCAAGGTACACTGTGGTCCTACAGAAAAAGATCATTTCTTTCATGCTGTTAATGCTGTTGCTTCTTTTTCAAAAGCTCAGAATATCAATATCAACACTTATGATTTAAAAGAGATTATTTCAGATTATCTAGAGCATAAGTCAAAAGTAATGAGAGTTTTAGAAAGCCAATTAACGGGAAGCTTATTGGTTTAAATTTTATATTTTCTTATGATAGAACAAAAGAGAGCATCTATACAAGAATCAAAGATTTCATTATCTCCTAAAGGTTTTCCTAAAACAGAAATGATTTCTAAGTTAGAAGATTTCTTAGGAGAAATTCCATGTATTAGATCTGATACCTTTTCAAATTTCCCTGTAAAAATTAATGCTAACTATTTAGAAAATGCAGAACGACTAGGTAAGCTATTGAACGATATCATTGTCAAGATTGTCTATAATTACACAAGGGACGAAAGAGTACAGGATATTATTAGATTAGATAAAGAACTACTAGAGATTCTATTAATGGCAGAGAGTACGCCTTATGAAATAGGGATGTATCGTCCTGATTTTGTTTACGATGTAAATGGTCAAGCGAAAATTTGTGAAATTGGTTGTAGATATCCTATTAATGGATGGATGTTAAGCTATTTCTTTAATCTAACAACAAAAGAATTCGTGAGTTCTGTAGATAAGAACTGGGAAGCAATTCCTAATCAAGAAAATTTTATTTCTGAGTTTTCTAGTAGGTATGATAAAGAAGAGCCTATTTTCTTTATTCATAATAAAGAAAAGGGAACAGAAATTCATTATCTAAAAAAAGAATTGGCTAAAAACGGGATTCAATTTATTGATGTCAACCCTAAAGAGTTTAAACTTGTTGATGGACAGCTGATGGTTAAGGATCAAATTGCTCGTCAATTTTATCTTGAAATGGATCGAGAAGAATTAAAAGCTTTCGATAAAGATGTCTTAAAATCAATTATAGCATCAGGAAGATGTATTAATGATGTTAGAACAATATTATTAATTCATGACAAACGAATTTTAACAATATTATTCAATGAGGAAATTATGCCTAGTTATACAGATGAATATGATTATGCCTTTTTAAAAAATTTCTTAATTCCATCCTTTACGATTTATGATCAGAAAGACAGAGACTATTTAATTAAATCTTCAGGAAGTTGGGTACTAAAAAATAATAGTGGTGGCAGAGGCATAGATATATATCTTAAGAACGAATGTGGTCTTGAGGTTTGGAAAGAAATCATCACAAAGAATTGGCAGAACTATATGGTTCAAGAGTATGTAGCCCAAAAAGAATTTGTTTTAGGAAAAGAAAAAATTAACATTGTAGGAATGAATCTATACTTTAATGGACAGTCATTCGGCCCAGGTGTTTTTAGAGGTTCATCAAAAAGAATCATCAATTTACATGATGGCAATGGAGTTGCATTTCCTTGTGTATTAGATAAAACTGAATAATATGGACTTCTCTATTGTAATTCCTCTGTTTAACAAAGCAAATTATGTTTGTGAGACATTAACTTCTATAGTTGTTCAAGAAAAATTACCAAAAGAGCTCATTATTGTTGATGATTGCAGTACAGATCAAAGTTTGAAAAAAGTTAAAGACTTTTTAAGCTCTACTCCAAATCGATTTGAGTCTGTAGTAATTAAAATCATAGAATTGAAAGAGAATCACGGGCCTGGCTATGCAAGAAACTTAGGTTTTTCTAAAACAACTGGAGATGTTATTAGCTTTTTAGATGCCGATGATTTATATGAACCTGAATTAATACATCTCACTGATGATTTATTCTCTAATCATTTTATCGATTTTTTAGTTGTTGGAATTCAACAATTTCCAAGCAGAACAGAACGTCCTAAAATCATTAACTTTTACTCAGATCTAACTTCTATTACTAGAGATGCATACCGGATTGACAAACCTTTAAAGACCATAACATCGCCATATTTTGTCATGGGTACTGGCAGTAATGTTTTTGCAAAAAGAAAATGGATGCAATCTACTTCTTATGTAGAAAACGCTCTTTTTAATGAAGCAAATGATTATTGGTATCGTGTTTTGAAAACTGCTTTAGAAAACAACCCTACAAGCATCGGTTTATTAATGGGTAATTATATTAAAGTAAGGGAAGTACAAGGTAGTTTATCAAGAAAAAAATATGAGAACTGGTCAGAAATAGAAATCCCTCCTGTCTACAAAAGATATCGGAAAAGTCATTTTAAGTATGATAAATTATTAGTTGGTGTTATCTGTGGAAGATGGATTAAGCACTCTTTTAGAAACTTAAATTCACTTCGTCAAAAAGTTATTTTTACTTACAAGTATCGGTCTATTTTCTTTAAACAACTCACCTATTATTTTCTTCGTATTAGCCGTTAAGAAAAAAAGTGACCTCTTTAGTGTAACACATAATATTAAAAAGTCGTCTCAT
>TARA_R110002073_G_scaffold336545_2_pt1 | contig 67244 bp, 60 predicted proteins | sample TARA_R110002073 | Tara Oceans TARA_R110002073 (sample SAMEA4397174) | marine metagenome | biome: Polar Biome; feature: [DCM] deep chlorophyll maximum layer (ENVO:01000326); material: water (ENVO:00002006), including particulate matter (ENVO:01000060) such as... | depth 40 m
TCAAATCCTCTGCAGGCCTCGTCATGCGGGCGTTTTAGGTTTTCATCAAAAGGGGATATAAGTCATTTGTCGTTGAACTCCGGTTTTTCCGCTTGATTCACGCTCTTTATGCAAATACTGTACATATGGGCAGTGTCGATATAAGGAGCGTGACGCATGGACGTGCCACCACCAATCCCTGGCAAGCCAACTCGTCTTATTGATCAGTTGCGGGCGTTTATTCGCAGTCGGAATTTGGCCTATAGCACGGAGAAAACGTATATCCATTGGGTGCTGCGCTTTATTCGGTTTCACAACCGCCAGCACCCGAAAACATTGTCCGCTTTTCACGTGGATGCCTTTTTGTCTCACCTTGCGGTGCAACGTAATTGCAGTGCCGGTACGCAGAAAACAGCGCTTAACGCTCTCGTGTTTTTGTATCGGGAGTTTCTGCAGCAGCCGATCGAAAATTTGTCGTTTCAGCAGTCACGTAAACCGACACGCGTGCCCGTTGTGTTTAGTCATGACGAGGCAAAGCGGGTTATTGATAATCTTGACGGTGTTAATCAAACCGTCGCCAAGCTTATTTATGGCTGTGGCTTACGTATCAACGAAGTGTTACGACTGCGAGTAAAGGATATTGATTTTGATATGCTGCAGATTATGGTGCGATCAGGCAAAGGCAATAAAGACAGGGTGACGCTTTTACCCGAGACTTTAATCGAGCCGTTGTTGCTACAGATTCAAGTGTCTTTGACGCGGCACCAACAGGATCTCGCCGAAGGCTATGGCGAGGTGTATATGCCGTTTGCATTGGCGCGTAAATACCCGGCGCAGGCAAAGTCGCCTGCGTGGCAGTATGTGTTCTCGGCGGCGCAGCTTTCTAACGACCCGCGCAGCCAAGATAGCGAAGGTCTTCCCATGCGCCGTCGTCATCATATTCTTGATCGTGGTGTACAGCGGGCAATTGGCCAAGCCGTTCGGCGCGCTGGAATTTATAAACACGCCAATAGCCATACGCTACGCCATAGTTTCGCAACGCGGTTACTTGAAAACGGTTACGACATCCGCACGATTCAAAAGCTACTCGGCCATGCGGACGTCAAAACGACGGAGATTTATACCCATGTGGTGAAAAGAGGAGGGTTTGGCGTGCGCAGCCCAATTGACCATACTTAACCGCACCGATTAATACGTGGAGGCACGCATCTTCTAAGCATTGGGCTGAATGTCTCTGGCAGATGGGTTGGACTTAAAACAGATGAGCTGAGTGAATCGGGGAATTGCACGTAGCGGTTCATGCTTGAACGCATTGCTAAAACCGAGGTACACAAGGCTCAACGTAGAGACTACTTCTATCACTATTTTTCTATGACGGTAACGCTTTCTGATTGCTTAACGGTTTTTGCCTCTGAGCGCTCGATCATTTTGACAATGGCTGACTGAATGACTTCGTCTTCTCTCGCATCAGATTTACTTTGGAAACGCTCTTCCATTGGGTCTGCGCCCTCTTCCGCTATAAATGACACGACAACTTGTTCTGCTCTATCTGAGCTGCTACCAAAATACGATATGGATATTTCAGGGAATCCTTGAAAGCCCATCTTTATTTTTTTAGCAATTCTCTTTTTAGATTTCTCTAAATTCATAATGATGTCTCAGATAGGGTATAACGCCCTAAGCAGAGGTGCAGCGTAGCTGCAACCTGCTGGCTTAGTTTGTTATGTGCTTGCAACCTAAACGGCAACAACTTTATTAGCACATGGACCTTTCTGACCTTGGCCAACTTCGAACTCTACGGCTTGGCCGTCGTTCAATGTTGCATACTCACCACCTGATTGAATTTCTGAGTGATGAACAAACAAATCTTTGCCGCCATCTTCTGGAGTAATGAAACCGAAACCTTTGTCTGCATTAAACCACTTAACGATACCTTTGCTCATAACGTTCTCTTCATTTTATGGTGAAAAAAGTATTCTGTTTTTGCTATCACCATTACAAAAACAAATCTTGAACCTAGTTTTGCGTCTCACTCGCCGCATCAACCAACCAGCGAAAGGAGAGTGGCAGAACGGTTTCGGAAGCTACTGCATGTGGTTGCCATGTGCCGACTGGCCTATTGTGCCGACCGGCCTATTTCGGAGCAGCCAGCCCCATATTTGGCATGTAGCGACGAAGATAGCAGACAGCCCGAATAGAGCAAGGCATTAACTACAAATTCTTGTAATGCACAGCCAGCGCAGCCTTACCAGCGAAGCGTGACGGCATTGCGCCGTAATATCGGCTGATCTGAGAGGGTGTTGCGCCTAGAACAAGAATGCCTGCTGCTTGAGATTGACCGCTCCTTTTGAGACAGAAGACGCAACTCAACGGCGCATCAACATGGCGAGATGGTGGGGATCATTGCACAGGGTGTTATTCACTATTTCTCTTCAGCTTTCTTCACACGGATTTTATTCGCGCCAACTGTTTGGTTATTTAGATTACTCATCGCGGCTTTAGCATCACCTGGCCGTGGCATCTCGACAAAACCAAAACCTTTCGATTCGCCAGTCACTTTGTCGATCACCAAATCGCAGGATTGAACAATGCCGAATTCTTGGAATAACTTTTTTAGCTCTTTTTCTGTCGTCAATCGATCTAAGTTACGTATGAGTAATTTCATATACATTCCGATCAAACATCATTTATTAGGGAAAGGCGCTCGCCTACCAATATAACGCGTTAGGCCACAGGACGTTCACGTGCCTGCCAGCCGTTAGGTGCTTACCGAGAACAGCGCATATTAACACCAAGAGAGGCGCCCGCCAGTATACACGCGAAGTAGAGGCCGCCGAGCAAGCCTCTTTTCCGCTGCACTCAGCCTCTCTCTCCTACTTAAACACTGGCAATTCATAACAAGCCGTCGCCTCGCCCCCGGTATTGTCGGTATCCGTCATCACGGCAACGGCGCTCACGTTTTCGACATCAAGGTCGAAATAGGTTTTGAAATCGGCCCGTATGTTTCGTTCAAAGTGCTGCCATTGGCCAAGACCTTCTTCGCCAGTTTGCAGTACAACCATCATGGCGTTACTGGTAAATGGGTTCGGCCAGTAGCTACCGACCGGATGCTCACGCGACCAGACATAGTTAATGGCTTTAGTTTGCCAAGGGAAAAAGCCTTCTCTGATGACATATACACGGGCAACGAAATCATCACCGGGCTTGGTTTTTTCCGGGGCAGCTACGCCTACCGTCAGAGGCGCGCTGGACTGCCACCCCCACGTCAGCATTGGTTTGGATGATAACGATATGTCTACGCGCTGTATCAAGCCGGAAGCTGCGCCTTGCGAAACGGCCTCGATACACTTTTTTGTCTGACGATACTGAGTGTGGCCAGAAAAAACTATTTGCTCCCATCCGGGTATGGCGCTGGGCTCATAATCTGCTGCCGACGCGGAAAAGGGTAGTAACCCTGCAGACATTACCAGCGACATCGTGATCAAGCGGTGGCCCATAGTGGCTCTCCTGTTATCTTTCATCTTAGGGTGCAGGCTAAGTTCGGCCTCTGTTCGCATTCCATCAATTTCTCAACTGTCCTACACTGGCGTCCATTGCTCTATGTACTGTTATCTGTGCTGATGCCGTTTAGGCGGGGATGTTACTTTAATGAAATACGATTATCTGATTGTTGGTGCGGGTTCTGCCGGTTCAGTACTGGCTAACCGTCTTTCTGCTGATCCCAGTAAAAAAGTGGCGGTGCTTGAGGCAGGCCCTTCCGATGATTCTATTTTTGTCCGCATGCCTGTCGGCGTGATCTTATTAATGCGTTCGAACAAACGTAACTGGCGTTATTGGACCGTGCCACAGAAAGGCCTCAATAACCGGGAAGTGTATATCCCCCGTGGCAAAATGCTCGGTGGCTCTAGCTCGGTGAATGCGATGGTCTATACCCGTGGTCACAAGTGGGACTACGACCATTGGGCCGAACTCGGCAATAAAGGCTGGGGCTGGGACGATGTGCTCCCTATCTTTAAACGCACCCAGCGCCAAGAGCGTGGCGAAAGCGAATTCCACGGTTCCAGCGGCAACCTCAATGTCGCCGATTTACGATACTTACATCCGGTGACGCATGCTTTCGTGAAGGCGTCTGGAGAAGCCGGCTTCCCGTTATCGGATGACTTCAACAACGATGTGCAAGAAGGCATGGGCGCGTATCAGGTGACGCAGAAAGACGGCGAGCGCAGCAACGTGGCGCGCGGCTTTTTGCATCCGGTGATGGCGCGCGAAAACCTCACCGTGATTACCGATGCGCTGGCACACAAGGTGTTGTTTGACGGCAAACGCGCCACCGGCGTGCTGGCCAATGTGAATGGCCACATGCAGACCATCGAAGCCAAGGAAGTCATTCTATGTGGCGGCGCGATTAATTCGCCACAGCTGCTGATGCTCTCCGGCGTAGGCCCGGTAGAAGAGCTTACCAAACATGGCATTCCACTGGTGCACGCATTACCGGGCGTTGGTCAGAATTTGCAGGATCACCCCGATGCCATCGCGGTCACCAAGTCCCTCATTAACGACACCCTAAATCTCTCGCCACTGGCATTATTGCTAACGGGTCTTCGCGGGCTGTTCGATTTCTTCTATCGCCGTACGGGTCAGCTGACCTCTAACGTGGCGGAAGCGGGTGGTTTTATTAAATCACGCGAAGAAGAAGCCATTCCGGATTTGCAAATTCACCTTACTACCGCACGGCTCGACAACCACGGGCTAAACTTGTTGTTTGCAATGGGGGCGGGTTACTCCGCACACGTTTGCGCGCTGCGACCAAAATCTCGCGGCAGCATCACCCTTGCCAGCGCTGACCCTACCGCCGCGCCATTGATCGACCCCAATCTACTCGGTCACGAAGATGACATGGAAACCATGGTGCGCGGTATTAAGCAGGTGCGGAAGATTCTCGCGCAGGACGCATTAAAAGACTGGCGCGGCGAAGAAATTTTCCCCGGAGCCGCCACGCAAAGTGACGAAGAAATTCGTCAGTTTTTGCGTGAGAAAGGAGACAATATTTATCACCCAGTCGGCACCTGTAAAATGGGCCACGATGACATGGCTGTGGTCTCACCGGACAGCATGCGCGTACACGGCCTTGAAGGGCTACGCGTTGTTGATGCGTCGATTATGCCAACACTGATTGGCGGCAACACGAATGCACCTACCGTTATGATCGCTGATAAAACCGCCGATATGATTTTGGCGGAATAAGGCAGCACGGCTCTCTCGTCGGTAAGAGATTATCGGCGAGAGAGGCTTCACTTAACGCACGACCTTCTCGCAACTCTCTTCCGTTCGCTTCCTCATTATCGGTTTTTATCAACGTTCCTTCTCTGCTTAAACTCTCGCCGCATGTCTTATGCACGTCGATTCGTCAGTGACGTCACTGCCATCGATGCCGCTTAAAAAGACCGCCGTCAAATTCCTGTCACATATAAACGGTACGTTACCGTCCCTTAGCTCATCACTGATAAGGGACAAAAATGTCTACCGTCATTTCTCCGCGCGCACGATTGGTTGATCTGCTTTGGCAGTTAAAACAGGCCTACGACCAAAGCAACGACAAAGACGGTAGTCTCCATGATGTACGGTTTATCCACTTTAATACGCTTCTCAATGATGACGGCTATCGTAATGAGATCATTGCTCGATCAGCCCTATCGAAAAATAGAAAAATAAAACAGCTCGGCATGCAATTACAGCAACTGAACCTCGATGGCGTGCTACTGCATAAACGTTCGTCAAACTTACCGGCTGGAGAGCCGCTTATTCTCAACCCGGACATCGCCGAAACATTGGGACAACAACGCCGCTCAAATCGCCGCACCCTTCCTTTCGCCTTTGCACTTGTCGCGCTGGTCGTCATGGCATCCCTTGCCACCAGCGGCTATCTGTACCGGCATGATCTGCGTGCGATGATAGAGGGTCGAGAAGTCATACAAAACTCCATCGTTGGCGTGCATGTCTGGGGAGCGGATCGAACATGGGTACTCGATGGCCTGGTCTTTGTTGAGCCCGGCAGTACGCTAACAATTGAAGCCGGCGCGCAAATAAAAGGGCTGCCAGGTTCTGCTTTAATCGTCACGCGAGGCGCGCAGATTTTTTCTCGCGGCACCGCAACACAACCCGTTGTTTTTTCTAGCGCCCAACCGCAAGGGGCGCGCCGCGCCGGAGACTGGGGTGGCGTTGTCTTGCTCGGCAGCGCGCCGATTAATAAGGCCAGCGCGAATATTGAAGGCATTTCCGAGTCGGATGCACGAGGTCAATTTGGTGGCGATGCACCTGAAAGTAGCTGTGGCCTTTTGGAATACACCCGCATTGAATTTGCCGGCTATGAAATCTCAAGTGATAACGAACTCAACGGCCTAACACTAGGCGGTTGCGGCGCCGGAACTATTGTCCGTTATGTGCAGGTACATCGCGGCCTTGATGACGGCATTGAAGTGTTCGGCGGCAACGTGGATATGACGCACCTCGTGATTACCGGCGCCAATGATGATTCTCTCGACTGGGACATGGGCTGGCGCGGTCGCGTGCAATTTATGGTGATCGAGCAGTACAGCAGCGTCGGCGATAATGCCTTCGAAGGCGACAACAATAAGAATCAACCAGACGCCTTGCCGCGCTCTGCACCAACGATCTATAACGCGACGCTTGTCAGTCCACGCAGCAGAGAAAAACATCATCGCGCAATGACGATTCGGCATGGTTCAGGCGGCGAGTTTCGTAATATTGTCGTGCAGGGATTTTCTGGCGAAAGTATCGATATTCGCGGCACTGAGTCTGCGTACAATACGCTGACGGGCGGCCTCAGTTTTGCCAATATGCTGATCTACGATATCGGCAGCCGCGGTATTACGTGGTTTGAAGATGAGCAGATGAGCAGAGATGACGACGACGGCTTTAACGAGCGTGAATACTTTTCTCAGGCGGAACGAAAAATTGCCTTCGGCACGGATCCGATGTTGCCGCGGGAAAGCACCAGCATGACGCAACCTAGCTTTGCCCCAGCCACGCGATCACCGGCACGCAACAATGCCGCTCGGCCACCTGCCGGTGAGTTCTGGGATGAAGCCGCAGATTATATCGGCGCGATAAAACCCGGCTCGCTAAACAGCTGGGTAGATAACTGGGCGGCATTTCCAATCAATTGAGCGGACAGCACAATAATCTAATCTGGTTGTGTAGGAGTGTGCTGGCAAGCGAGAGGTCTTTGCCGCAGGGTGTTCGCCTGCAAGCAGGCTCCTACAAGAGAGATAATTGTCTTTGTAGGAGCCTGCTTTCAGGCGATGGGCATTTAACGACCGTTAACGCACAACGATAAAGAACACACCGCCTTCACGATTAATGCGCAGCAGCAACGCCGCATCATCGTCACTAATCGCTGCTTTAAGACTTGCCATGTCGGTCACATCTTTACGGTTTGCATTGATCAGCACGTCGCCTTGGCGTAAGCCCGCGCGCCATGCGCGACTTCCCTTCTCAACTTGCTCTACTAATACGCCCACTTCCGCGTAGCTAACTTCACCTTTATGAAGACCTCTTAACGCAGCGCCTTCTAAGTGTTGAGAAAAGCCATCGCCGGATGAAGACTGGGTGCTCGTTTCACGAATAACAGCTGTTACTTTTCTGCTTTTTCCGTCGCGCACAATCAGCAACTTCATTTTCTCGCCAACCGGCGCCAAGCCAACTTTATTACGCAAATCCGCGGCGCGTTTAACCGGACGTCCGTCAACGGCGATCACCACATCACCGGTCGTCAGCCCCGCATCTTCGGCCGCGCTGTCTTCAAGCACCTGAGTAATCACGACACCTTCTTTTTGATCAACATCAAATGCTTCCGCCAACTCAGGGCTTAAATCCTGAATCGTGACGCCCAGCACGCCGCGACGTACCTCGCCATGATCAATTAATTGGCGCATCACGTTTTCCGCCATCTCGGTCGGAATCGCAAAACCAATCCCTACGTTGCCGCCTGACGGGGCAATAATGGCGGTATTAATACCCACAAGCTCACCACGTAAGTTGACCAGCGCACCACCAGAGTTGCCAGGATTAATCGACGCATCGGTTTGAATAAAATTCTCGTAGCCTTCGATACCGAGGCCTGTTCTGCCTAACGCAGAAACAATACCGGAGGTGACCGTCTGGCCTAGCCCGAAGGGGTTGCCAATCGCCACCACAAAATCGCCGACGAGCAACTGCGTCGAGTCGGCAATGATGATCTGGGTAAGGCCTTTCGCATCGACTTTGACCACAGCAAGATCAACCTCGCGGTCTACGCCAATCACTTCAGCTTTTAGGCTGCGGCCGTCGACCAGCGTCAATTCAACTTCGTCCGCACCATCGACCACATGAGCATTGGTAAGCACGTAGCCGTTCTCGGCATCAACAATCACCCCTGAGCCGGCGCTGTTGGCACGACGCTCTGGCATTTGTCGGCCCGGCGGCACGTTAAAAAAGCGTCGGAAAAACGGATCTTCCATCAGCGGATTGCGCTGACGCACTTTCGTGGTCGTCGCAATATTCACGACCGCCGGCGAAGCCTTCTCTAGCATCGGCGCTAAAGACGGTAACGCGGCACCGTCGCCAACCGCACTGGGTAACGCCGCAATGGCAGGCAGTGATACCCAACTCACAACAATCAATAACAGCGCCTGTGTCTGAAGGCGCCAAGAGGGCTGCACGCTCAAATGCGTTCTCCTTTAATTTCTGTTTTGTGTTGTCTTGGTTAATTGGTTTGGCCAATGCGGCCAACCTCATTCGGCGGATCTCATTCGGCGAACCTTGCCGGCGCCCATAATCGTAAAACCCGAAAATGGCTAAGCCAATAGACAGAGCTTACCCCGCATGGTTCCGTATCTGCTGCGAACACCGCATCGAGCTGACGCCGACTACCCAGCCTTCTCCCCCTTCCCGCCTGCCGTGCTAAATACCAACCTAAGCACGCTCGCCCTATTCGCCGAACCCTAACCACTTTGTAGACGTTACCGATCTGATCAAAATACAACCATCTTGGTCTAGATCGTTCATTCGCTCATCCGCCAGCATCAGGTCGGCAGCACAACGAAAGCGCTGCAGCACGGTAGATTTTCTCAGTCATCAAGGCAAAAAACATCTCGCCATAGAGATTCTGATACTGGAAAGCATCACGGAGCAGCCAAGCATGGAGGTTGATGGGCCGGCGGCAAGCAGGATTGGGCCAATATGCGCTGAACAAATATGGCGCTTTAGTCCTAAAACAAGCCGTTCGGGTGGTGCAATTCCTGCCTGCTTTGTCATACTTCGCTCATTGGCACTGATCAGCATCGCCCAACAGGCGCGGCTATGCCATTATCGGCACGCGCACAGACTGATAATGGCATCGCATCTACTTGGTAGAGCGCGCCAGGTCAGCCTCATGAGGCCGCGCGGCAACATGCAACAACATGCAACAACACGCAAATAACGAATACCGTGCGTAATGAATCGTACGTTCACCACCGCACGCAGCCGGAACGCTTTACCCCATGCGCTTAATGGATAAAGCCTTTACGGATTAAAGAGAAGAGGTCTGCCATTCACAACAGACCCGTAGCAGGAAGTGGAGAATAATAAAGATGTACTTATTTCGCGTCATGACAGTAGCCGTGCTGTGCTGCATCGCTGGTCAGACCGTCGCCGCAAATACTGAACGGCATCAGTGGGAAGGCAATCTACCGGAACGCTTTTTTCAAACGTTTCTGGAGCTTTATAAAAAGGACCCTTCCGCCTTGTCGCGTTACCCTGGCGGCTTGCAGAACATTTCCTCTGAACAATTACATCGAGCCATTATTGGTCTCGATACCACGCACTTTACATATATGTATCCGGTTTCTGTGCGGGGTTACGAATTTCCTGATCTGAAGAACACGCCACTCGAACGCCTTTCTCTTATGGCCGTACGCGGCGAAGAAATGATTCCGATTCCTTTTCAAATTGATGAATACGATCGTACCGGACTCATTTGGATAGAAGGCTATAACCAAGCGAAAGCCGAGGGGGAACCAGACTCCTTCGACGACTTTGACGAAGTTGTCTTTATGTTCCGCGACGGCGGCCAAAATCGTTACAACGCCGCAACCCACGGCGCCATACCCGGCAAAGTATTAAAAGAAATCCGCCTCGACTCGCCGCGTAACAATCCGCGTTTTGTCTACCTTGTACTCGATAATCCACGACGTTCCGATGCAGACTATGTGCAAGCAGATATCGAGAACGGACGCTTGGACAGCACCCTTGTTGAAATGGAGTTTGACCCAAAGAACATCGCCAACATCAAACACGTTGCACCTAAAGCAGGGCCAAAGCATCACGAAAACGTGGTCGACAATGTTTACCTGAATATCAGCACCGGCATTCTCAATCAGAATCTGCGCGTTAACTTAAACCTGCAAGACAACATTCGAGCCACGCCTATTGCCGTAAAAGACGGCCCTGTGCGGGCAAGCATGCTGGTCAAAGCCCGCATCTGGTATATGTACCTACCCACCTTTTTCAGCCAACAATTTATGGTGAATTTTTACGAGCAGTCTTTTGTTGTGCCCAGTCGCTTTGCCGTCGATAGCATGCGCACACTGAAGTACTTCTTGATGTTTTTGCGCGAACCACGTCTTGAGGTGGCGGTTGATTTTCATAACCTTGAGGGAGCCCGCGTCACCTTCCAGTCGGTTTACAACAGCGCCAATGCGGATGCTGACAAGACAGGTACCGTCGACGGAAAAATGAGTCCATTTGAAGAGCGCATGAATCAAACCCGTTTACCGGGTGACTGGCTCTATATGGATTCGAACCAAGGTTGGGACATGTTTTTTAGCAACCACATGCCTGTCGTCGAAAACGGCCTGTTCGATTCTTACTTGGAAGGCATGGAAATGTTCATGCTGTATCAAGATGACGCCGAAGAAGTTCGACCTTACGAGCGCTTTCCCGGCGCTAAGCCTCGAATTGGATTTACCAGCAGCGGCTTACCGAGAGACGCCATTAAAATGATGGGGTCTATTCCGAAACTGAATTACGGAAAAATGAACAGTCTCGGCGAAGCGATTATCGCGCTCAGCAATCCGGATATTCGAAAGAAATTCAATAAATACAATGAGGCATCAGCTCTCGTGTTGGCTCGGGTTAAAGAGTCCGGCCGCATTACAACGCCAGAGCAACTTGCCGATGCCTTTGTTGCCGACCTCGACCGCATGCGTTTCACCGGCATCCCACGTGATCAGTTTAATGCACTGATTCGTGACGCGATTGTCGCCGTTAACAAAGATTCAGCGTTTATTGACCACGGCGCAACCCTCGAAAAAATGGTTACGCTCAGCCAAGAACGCGGCATTGATATTAGCCAACTGCGCTATGCCACGATGGACAATACTCTGTGGTTCCCCGACTGGGTTGGCCCCGGCGGCCCTGAAGACTTTCATTGGCAAACGGTGAATCCACCCACTTACACTGTACGGCCTTGGATCACCCGAACCACGCAGCCCGAGCTAAGCAGTCTGGATCAACCAGTTCAATAAGCGCCCCTCTGCACAAGGCAAAAGAGCTTGCCCGGTGCAGAGGCCACGCCCCCTGCACATCGTGTTGATGTACGTATAAACTCTATACACGCAAGCCCCTATCCGCTTTCAAGTCATCATCGTACTCACCAGCGGGTAAACGTCACTGCATTAACGGCGGCACATTCAATATGCCGCAATATACGCATCACTTTAATGACGAAGGCCTTCGCCGCCTGCAGCACCCATTACACGAGGCTCTACATGTCTGCTCCATCGCGCCTACCTTTGGCCGGCATCCGCGTCATCGAACTCGGGCAACTCCTTGCAGGACCATTCGCTGGCACACTGCTCGCGTACTTCGGTGCTGAAGTGATTAAAGTTGAACCTCCCGGCGGAGACCCAATTCGTGGCTGGCGCAAACTTGATGAAGAAGGCACCTCGTTTTGGTGGCGTAGTCTTGGCCGTAATAAAAAATGCATCACGCTCGACTTAAAAAATCCGCGCGGTATTGATGTGGCGCAAAAGCTCATTCAGGGCGCCGACGTCGTCATCGAAAATTTTCGCCCCGGCACGATGGAAAAATGGGGGCTCGGCCCCGAACAGTTCAAGCTCAACAATCCTCGGCTGGTTTACACGCGCATTTCCGGTTACGGCCAAACCGGTCCGTACGCTGGTAAGGCGGGCTATGCCTCGGTGTGTGAAGGTATTGGCGGGCTACGCTATGTGAACGGTGTCCCCGGCGAACGCCCTGTGCGCCCTAACCTGTCCCTCGGAGACAGTTTGTCGGGACTGCATGCGGCCTTGGGTATCGTCATGGCGCTACTGGATCGCGAACGCGGCGGGAGTGGCCAGAGCATTGATATCGCCCTATACGAATCCGTGTTTAATTTACTCGAGGCAGTCATTCCCGAATTCGACGGCGCCGGACTTGTGCGCGAACCGTCTGGTTCCACCGTCACCGGCATCGTGCCCACTAACACTTACCTGTGTGCCGACGGCAAGTACGTCATTATCGGCGGCAATGGCGATTCCATTTATCAGCGCCTCATGAACGCCGCCGGGCACAGCGATCTCGCCAACGATCCACGCCTGCAAACCAATAGCGGCCGCGTAACCCATGAAGCCGAAATTGATCTCGCCCTCACCGATTGGTGCCGCGGCCAGCCCAGCGCGGAAGTGCTGGCGACTCTTGAAGAGGCGCGCGTACCCGCAGGACCTATTTACAATGCCAAAGACATGCTCGCTGACCCACACTTTCAACAACGTGGCCTATTTGAACAAATTGAAATAAATGGCAAACCGTTGAAAATACCCGCCATCTCTCCACGCATGGACGGCACTCCCGGTAAAACTCAGTGGCCTGGGCCTGACATCGGCAGCCACACTCATGAAGTGCTGTGCCAACAATTAGGTTTAAGCGAAAAAGAGTTCCAACAGCTGCAAGACGATGGTGTACTAGGTTAAAAATGCGCTGGTTAAGAGATCTACTTGCTCTTAGAACCAATCAAACGAGGTGTGTCAGATGAAAATACAACGGCTCGGATATTTACTCGCGACGCTGATACTCGCTCCGATGCTGGCCACGCCGTTATTGGCCGAGGTCGACAAGCTCAATGACGCAGAGCTGGAAGAAGAAGTTGTACGCGAAGACGGCCACCTCGGTGCGAAGCCGACACTAGAAGACATAGAGAATCTACAAGACCAGCAACGTTTGTTGCCACGCGCCCAGAACGAACCTAGACCAGCAACGCCAACAACGTTACCGCCACCACCTCCGCCGACTCCGCCAAAACTGCCAAACATTCGCCCGCCGCAGCCGTAACGCCCAACCCATCCATTTCCCGGTCAGTATTTCGTTAGGGGCGGCAGGCTATCTCTTTACCAGCTAACGCGGCCAATAATCATATCTTTATACATCACAAAATCACCGGCTAAGCTGTAAAACGGATGCTTAAACGTAGCCGGACGGTTCTTCTCGAAAAAGAAGTGCCCAACCCACGCAAAGCCATAACCGATGACAGGGAAGGCCCATAACCAAACAAAATTCTGGCTCGTCAGCACATAACCTAACAACAACAATACACACGATGTACCAACAAAATGCAGGCGGCGACACACCGCATGGGAGTGTTCCTGCAAGTAATAGGGATAAAACTCTGCGAAACTCTGAAAGCCTTCTTGTTTAATTGCAGTCATACAAACCTCGTTATCTGAAAGCATCCCGTGTCGCAAAACACGGGGCCGCATGTTTACTGTAGCGCTAACGACCAGTATAGACTTGTAGTGAACGGCTACGACCAGAAACACCGCACAATCGTCTTAATTTGGCATAATCTGAGCTATACCTCAGCGACTAACTCCGAGAAGGTACGCTGCAAAGATAAAGCGCTCGCGGGACCGCCGCACCAACAAGCCCGCACACAGACAACGAATCATAGCCTGCGTTCTCTACCGAATCATGCAACCGAGAGTAAAACCGTTGACCGAATCGAACTCAATACTGAAAACGCGCGCCTTTAATCTCTTTAAACACGTTAACGTGCCCACCAGCCTAACCGGCATTACCCAACATGGGGATGAGCAACCAGCAGAGCGCGGCGGGCTCACCAGCGCCGATACTGGGGCCATATGGCGCGCGACGCGCAGCCTATACCGCACCGGTATGAACCCTGCGATCAGTCTGTGTTTACGCCGGCGCGGTGAAGTGATCATGGACCGCAGCATCGGCTATCGCACCACCCACAGCACGGAACTGTTCACACCCAAAACCCCGGTTTGCCTGTTCTCTGCGTCGAAGGCCGTCACCGCGATGCTAGTGCATCACCTCGCCGAGACCGGACAAATTGATCTGCACGATCCGATTGCCCGCTATATTCCTGAGTACGCACGCAACGGCAAGGGGCGCACGTCCATTGTGCACCTGCTCAATCACCGCGCCGGTTTACCACGCATTCGTGAAGAGGTTGATCCTGAAGTTTTGTTCGATACCGATCGCGTAAAGCAGTTGCTGTACGATGCCGAGCCCGAATCGCCAAGCGGTGTCACGCAGGCCTACCATGCTATTACCGGCGGCTATGTTCTTGGTGAACTCATTGAACGCGTCACTGGCGAAACGCTTAACGCCGTACTCGATCGTGTGATTCGCCAACCAATGGGCATGGAGTATTTCACCTACGGCATTGCCGAGAATATCGACGTCGCCGAAAACAGCGTGATGGGCATGAAACTGATGCCACCGATGACACAATTTATTAAACATGCCGTTGGCGGCAGTATAGAACAGGTGGTCGAGGTATCGAACGACCCTCGTTTTCGTGCCGCGGTAATTCCTGCTGGCAACCTCTACGCCACGGCAGAAGAAGGCTCACGCTTCTTCCAAATGCTACTCGATGGCGGGCGTTACCAAGACAAACAAATATTTCACCCGGACACGGTCAAGAACGCTATTCGCGGCGCCAGCCGACGACCACTGTTTGATCGGTCCCTGATGATTCCTCTGCGTTTTTCTGCCGGCATGATGCGCGGCAACCCCGGCATGAGTGTGTTCGGTCCCGGCGCACCCAAGGCGTTCGGTCACCTCGGGTTTGTCACCATTTTATGCTGGGCAGATCCACAACGAGAACTCTCCGGCGCCCTACTTACCACCGGCAAAGGTCTAATCGGCACACATATGCCGCGGCTCTTGCGCCTGCAACAAATCATTAATCAACGTTGTATTTAGTGCCGAAATTCAGTCAGAAATAACGCTTTAGCGGGGATGAGTATATGCCCACTAAAGCGTTGGAGGCTCACTGAACGAGAGAGAAGGCTGTCAATGCTGGCTACGAAAGCATGATCCTAAGCGCCATATAAGGCGACAAGGCAAAAACGAAAATCAGTATTTTATAGTATGCCAAGTACTTGAAATACATCAGCCTTACTTCGTTCTCTGGCACGCCGAACATCTTTCCATGCAAGACACTGATGGCGTCTTTCATTACCATAAGAAGCACTGCCGCCAACGCCAAAAAGGCGATATTAATCACCGACGCCCAACCAAAAAAAATCATGAGTTGCTGGAGATCGTTCATGCTCTACTCTCCTTTATCATCGTGTCGTTAAAGCCGCCTTCAGCTACGACTTAGCCCAATCCCAAGCTTCATCTAACTGGCTTTTCTCAAAATGCTTTTCGCTAATACCCACTAATTTCCCAAACGGGCTATCAATGGCTAGCAGCCACTTCAAAACATGACTGTCAGATACAATTGCCAATTTATTTATATTCTTTAAGTGCTTAAAGGTCCACTTCAGATCCGCGTAGGCAACATCCACACCAAAATTCAGCTTTCCATCCAGAACAACCAATACATTGATCTTGCTATGCTCTTCAAGCAACTCATCGAACTCCGCAATCCAATGGCTTTCTTGCGCCGCATCAATGTTTCCGGACACTTCAATGCCAATGGTGGAGCCGGCGCTTTTCGGCAATTTCGTTATCATGTTGGCGCTCCCCTTTGCTTGACGGAAATATCTCGACGTAATCTGTATGGACGTCATGGCTCTGTGAACGCCTTTACTCTCGCTCTAATGCAATAACACCAGTATTCAAAGACTGTACACCTAATAATCTCAAAAGAACGTCTGATATATTGAATTTTCCGTATTGCAGCGCTGACATCTTCATCTAAGTCTGGCAGGCTCAGTTTGGACCATTACTCTGGAACGGTGACAAAAAGAATAGTCCGAGCGATATGCCAAGGAATCAACGCACTGCAAGCAACGCTCACGGCTAAGACCTCCGTCACCAAATTGTCCTAAAGAAGCCGTTACCATGGGCAAATTTAGCAAGGCGCTATAACCGGTGAAGCGCATGTTACTGCTACCAACAAGGAAGGAAGATCGTCATGGCTAAGACAGCAGCAACGGAGGCCATGCCTGCTCAATCGCCGTCATCTCTATGCGCGCGCTATATGGATGTGCGCCAATGCTCTGAACGATATTGTGCGCCGCTAAATATTGAAGACTATGGCCTGCAAGCCGTGGCCGAAACCAGTCCGGCAAAATGGCACCTTGCGCACACCAGTTGGTTTTTCGAAACGTTTCTTTTAAAACCTTACTGCCCTGACTACACCCCGTTTCATCCGCGCTTTGAATATCTGTTTAACTCCTACTATAACGGCATCGGCGAGCAATTCCCCCGCGCCCAGCGTGGCCTGCTGTCGCGCCCCACAGTCGAAGAGATTTATGCCTACCGTCACGCGGTGGATAAAGCGATGGGCCCGTTACTTGACGGGCAAGTCAGTAAGGAGATCGCCGCACGCGTGGAACTTGGTCTTCAGCACGAAATGCAACACCAAGAATTATTTTTCACAGACTTAAAATATAACCTTGCACAAAACCCGCTTCATCCGGTTTATATGCCCACGGAAAAAGCATGGCGAACGGACGAAGAGCCGCAAGATATTTGTTGGAATAGCTTCGAAGGCGGTATTCGACTGATTGGCTCACCCAAGATTGGCGAGCATGAAAACGGCCCCTTCTGTTTTGATAACGAAACACCACAGCATCGCGTCTTAGTCGAACCCTTCTCGTTAGCAAACCGCCCCCTTAACAACGCCGAAGTGCTCGCCTTTATCGAGGACGGCGGATACAACAACCCTACCCTGTGGCTCGCTGACGGCTGGGCCAAAGTGTGCAGCGACGGTTGGCAGCACCCCTTGTACTGGCAGCATATCGACGGCCAGTGGTTTGAGTTCACCTTGCACGGGCTACAAGCTCTTGACCCAGCACGACCTGCTTGTCACCTCAGCGCTTACGAGGCCGACGCGCTCGCGCGCTGGTATGACGCGCGACTGCCAACCGAGTTCGAATGGGAAACCGCGGCCAACGAGCTCCAGAAAACAAACCCCAAAATTGATGGCGTGAGCGGACAGTTCGTCGATCAAGGTCATTACCATCCGAGCGCCGATCATAACGAGAACCTTTTCGGCGGCATCTGGCAATGGACCAGTAGCGCCTACTCACCCTATCGCGGATACCAAGCAGCCGCAGGCGCCATCGGTGAATACAATGGTAAATTTATGTGCAACCAATTAGTGCTACGCGGCGGCTCTTGTGTTTCAGACCGACGTCAATTACGCGCCAGTTACCGTAACTTTTTCTACCCTGCCGACCGTTGGCAGTTCAGTGGAGTTCGCATTGCCAGGGACCGGAGAGACTAGCCATGACGCCATTTTCAAGCAGCGCGCAACCCATTCCGGATAGCGCAAGTAACAGCCAAATTGAATACATCAACATGCACCCACCACGGCAAGACGTGGTTAGTGAAGTGCTTGCAGGGCTGCGCACAGCGCAAAAAACGTTAAGCCCGAAATATTTTTATGACGAACGTGGCTCACAACTGTTCGAGGCCATTACTCAGCAACCGGAATACTATCCGACGCGAACAGAGCGGAAGATTCTTGCCGATCATGCTGCTGAAATTGCCACCAGTTTGCGTATGCACGCGGGTGAAGACATTACCTTGATCGAACCCGGCTGTGGCAGCTGTGAAAAAGTCAAACTGCTGCTTAACGATATTTTGCCGAGTCGTTATGTTGGCATGGATATTTCGGATCAGTTTCTGCTTGGCGCCACTGAAAACTTATCTCAAGCGCATCCAAAGCTCGATATCACCGCAGTCTGTGCCGATTTTTCTCAATTGGACGAGCTCGCCAATCACCTCCCGCCGGGGCATCGCGTTGTCTTCTACCCAGGCTCGACACTTGGCAACTTTACGCCAGCAGCCGCACAAACATTTTTATCGTCCGTGCGCACTCTCGTTGGCGACAACGGCGGCATGCTCATTGGTGTTGATCGACACAAAGATAGCGCCACCCTCGACGCCGCCTACAATGATAAATGTGGCGTCACTGCAGACTTTAATCTCAACGCTCTGCGTCACCTAAATCGCGTCTTACCAGCCAATTTTGACACTGACCTATTTCGCCATCAGGCCCATTACAACGCCGATGAACAACGCATTGAAATGCACCTGCGCTGCAGTCAATCTCACACTGTCACCTGTGCTGGGCAGGAAATACATTTTGTCGAAGGCGAAAGCATTCACTCAGAAAACTCCTACAAGTACACGCGCGAGCGCTTCACCTCCTTAGCAAAACGTGCAGGATTCGCGATACAACAAAGCTGGCAAGATAAAGACGCATTGTTCGCGGTGTACTACTGCGCGGCGATTTAAAAATCATCGCCTGCAAGCAGCCTCCCACAAGGTCAGCGCAATATCGAACCGCCGGAGCACTTAGCCACCCTTGTGGGAGCTTGCTTGCAAGCGAACAACACCAGAACAGAAATCATCGCCTGCAAGCAGGCTCCCACAAGGTCGGTGCAATATCGAACCGTCGGAACACTTAGCCACCCTTGTGGGAGCTTGCTTGCAAGCGAACAGTGCCAGAGCAAAACTCATCGCCTGCAAGCAGGCTCCAACAAGGTCAGTGCAATATCGAACCGCTGGAACACTTAACCACCCTTGTGGGAGCTTGCTTGCAAGCGAACAACGCCAGAGCAGAACCCATCGCCTGCAAGCAGGCTCCAACAAGTTCAGTGCAATATCGAACCGCCGGAGCACTTAACCACCCTTGTGGGAGTTTGCTTGCAAGCGAACAGTGGCAGAGCAGAACCCATCTGCCGGCAAGGCTAAGCGGTAATTTTTAAGAGAGGGATTGACGCCAGAGAGGCTAAATAACGCTTACCACTTCATCATCGGCGCGGGGTTCAACGGGTGGCGCAGAAACCACTTCGATGCACGACGTACCAACATGGAATGAAAGCCAGCGTTCGGAAATGTGCTTTTTAGGCACGCAATAAACTCTTTATCAAGACCAAAACGTACCATTCCTAAGGAGAAGTCAACGAGATCTCCTTTGCGGAAAACTTCTACCAACGGATATGCTTCATCCTGATATGGGCTCAACTTATGATGTTCGCTAATCATCAAGATGATTTCATCCGTCCATGCTTCCAGTCCATATTCCAGCAAATACGCTCGAGCAGGCGGCAAGGATGGGCCAATATAATCTACGGTATTGTTTATCCAGATACCGATATCGTGAAAACACGCGGCGATGCAGATTTTCTGAAATGTCTGCTCGTCACACTCTTCCAATGACTGATGGCCTTGTAGCGCAACGCAGCAATGAATCATACGATATAGGTGGTTGCGGTAGCCTTGATACTCAACGCCAATGAGCGACTGCCACGGAGCCAGTAACTTTTCTAGTCGACTGATCGACGCTTCTATTTTCATTCGCTATTTTCTTCCCGCTCTTCTCGCATACTGTGACATTGCTGTGCTCTGTTACTTAGCGAACTGAACACATCAGGCCTCCGTTACCGCACGGATACGCAAATTAGAAAACGATTCGCAGCGCGTTAATGGTGAGGCCGATTAATGCAAAACTCGACAGCACAAACAGTACAAAGCGCACTTCAATTTTATTAATCAGCACCTGCACCAAGCTGTGCGCAACGCGCACGCCAACATAGCCCCACGCCAGCGTTAGATTAAAACCATCACCCTGCCCCAACAACGCCAACGCGAAAGCAATGGCGTAAAAGATCGTTGGCTGCTCCATCAGGTGATTGTAGTTATCCGCTTTCCAACGAACCGACGCTGGTAATTGATTCATCTGTTCCCCGCGTGGTGCATTGGAATCGGGTTTCATTTTGGCGCGGCTCATGGCCGGCAAACGGGTTGCATACATCCACAACCAAATAATGAGAGACCACACCACGAGGGCAACAACCGGCGCAAGAATAGGACTAGGAGCGAGCATGAGCATTCCTCTTCGTTGTTGTTTTGACGACTAAACCCAGACAAACAGCGACTAAACTTACCGTGAGTTGCGGCGTCCGCGCTAGCGACACAAACGAATATTGATCATTTCATACGCAAAGCGGCGATTGAATGCGTACCCAGAGCCATTGACTCACCTCCTAATTTGTCTCCGATCAAAAAAACGAGGTAAAACAACAAGATCCGCCTGCTAATTTTGTCCAAATAATGTATAAGGGCGGCATGAAAACGCCGAAACGCATACAACCTCTGATAGACGACGGATTAGTCGATGAAGTGCTTAGCCGCCTAATGAGCGGTAAAGAGGCGGACATCTATGTGGTGCGCTGCGGCGACGAGATTCGTTGCGCCAAGGTCTACAAAGAAGCCTCTAAACGCGGCTTCAAGCAAGCGGTGCAATACCAAGAAGGCCGTAAGGATCGTAGCAGCCGCCGCACGCGGGCGATGGAGAAGGGTTCTAAGTTTGGCCGGGCTCAGCAAGAGAAAACCTGGCAGAACGCTGAAGTAGACGCGCTGAAGCGCGTTGCAGAGGCCGGTGTCCGTGTTCCGCACCCATACGGCATCCTAGAGGGCGTATTGTTGATGGAGCTGGTCACAGACGATTCTGGTGACGTTGCGCCACGATTATGTGATGTGGTGATGCCGGAAGATCAGGCGCTCGAAGACCACGAGATGATGATGCGCTATATCGTGCGCATGCTCTGCGCGGGCTTGGTTCACGGCGATTTATCTGAGTTTAACGTACTGGTAGATGAGTACGGCCCGGTCATTATCGATCTGCCGCAGGCCGTAAACGCTGCGGCCAACAACAACGCCGAAGCCATGTTCGCCCGAGACGTGAATAATATGCGTCGCTACTACGGTCAGTACGCGCCAGCCTTGCTAGAGACTCACTACGCCAAAGAAATTTGGTCCCTGTATGAAGATGGTGCGCTACTACCGGATACGGCATTAACCGGCTATTTCGAAGACGACGGTACGGAAGCCGATGTAGAAGATGTGCTCGCCGAAATCAAAGCAGCGTTTTTGGAAGAACAAGAACGACTAGAGCGCATCAACGATGCCAATGAGGAAAACTGATACCTGCGTTTAGTGCGTCATCGCTAGCGTCTTTTCGCCTGCAAGCAGCCTCCCACAAGGTCAGCACAACATCTCCGCGCCGGCATATTCAACCACCCAACCACCCTTGCGGGGTCTTGCTGGCAAGCGAATAAGCTCCCGATAAAAAATCGCCTGCAAGTAAGCTCTCGCACTGGGTAAAACCAAACACCCTGCATGCAAGGGCGCGGCCTTGTGGGAGGCTACTTGCAGGCGATTAAGCCTCGGCTCCCTAGCCGTCGCTTGCAAGCAAGCACCCGCACAAGATAAGAACAAGCCCCACAAAAAAACCAGCGACGTTTTTACGTCGCTGGTTTTTTGTTGCTTGGAAATCAAGACGACTAGTCTTGCGCTGGCAAGCAAGCTCCTACCAAAACTTTATTCCATTACTAAGCCATATTCGCCAAAATCGCATCTTTCACCGAGCCCAGAGCAGCATCGATAGTGATCATGCGGCTGTCTGCACATTGCGCAATGGCGGTATCTGGATCTTTCAAACCGTTACCCGTCAGGGTGCAGACAATGGTTGAGCCTTCTGGAATTTTACCGGAAGCGATATCGCGCATAGCGCCGCCAAGGGACGCTGCCGAGGCCGGCTCGCAGAAGATACCTTCCTTCTGTGCTAGCAGCTTTTGTGCCGCCAAAATTTCGTCATCCGTCAGTTCATCAAACCAACCGCCAGACTCTTTCTGCAACGCCCAGGCTTTATCCCAGCTTTGCGGGTTGCCGATTCGAATAGCCGTCGCAACCGTCTCAGGATTTTTTACGGGGCCACCACGCATAAACGGCGCGGAGCCCGCAGCTTGATAGCCAATCATTTTCGGTGCACTGCCAACAATGCCGGCAGCCTTGTATTCGCTATAGCCCATCCAATGGGCGCTGATGTTGCCTGCATTACCAACAGGCAAACAATGGAAGTCCGGTGCACGACCGAGCTCTTCAACAATTTCATAGGCCGCTGTTTTTTGGCCCTGCAAACGATATGGATTAATCGAATTCACGATCGTAACCGGCGCTTCTTTAGCGACCTGCTTAACCAACTCCATGCCTTCGTCGAAGTTGCCGCGAATCTGCATAATCACCGCGCCATACATCATTGCTTGGGCCAATTTGCCCATCGCAATTTTACCTTCGGGAATCAATACAAAGGCGGTAATGCCTGCGCGAGCAGCATAAGCGGCGGCGGCGGCAGAAGTATTGCCGGTGGAAGCACAAATAATCGCCGTACTACCCTCTTCAACCGCTTTCGTTACGGCCATGGTCATGCCACGATCTTTAAACGAGCCGGTCGGGTTTAGGCCTTCGTACTTCACGTAAATATCAACATTCTTGCCAAGCAGCTTAGGAATATTGCTCAGCCGAATCAGCGGCGTGTTGCCTTCGCCAAGACTAATCAACGGAGTGGCATCAGTTACCGGAAGGTGATCACGGTAACGGTTAATTAGGCCGGTATAACGCTCACGAAATGGCATCGGTTTTCTCTCTCGTTTGGCCGTCTTTTTTTCAAGACGAGGTTATTCATTCTGTTAGTGCGTTAGCTAAAACCCAACGCCTTTGTTCAGTATTCGTTAACTCGCACTCTGCTCATTAATTCGCACTTTCAAGCATATCTTTTAAAAATAGCCGTTAAGCGGTCAAAAGTTCGACTCGAATACGGACGATCTCATCCAATACCGTATCCAGTGCGGCAATTTCCGCCAACGCTTTATTCAGGTCAGCCTCACGCACTGCGTGAGTCATCATCAAAATCGGCACGGCCTGACCATCATCCACATCTTTCTGCTGCATTGCTTCGATGCTAATGCTGTTCTCAGACAAGATACGGGTAATGTCTGCCAATACGCCGGCTTTATCCTGCACGTGCAAACGGATGTAGAACGGGCAAACGACGTCGTCCATGCTCAGCACAGGCTTGGTCGACATCGCATCAACGTGGAAACCGAGGTACGGAACGCGCTCTTCATGGTCAGCCGTTAATGCGCGACCCAGCTCAATAATATCCGCCGCCACCGCAGATGCAGTTGGTTCGGCACCCGCTCCCGCGCCATAAAACATGGTTGGCCCAACCGCATCGCCATCGACCATCACCGCGTTCATCACGCCGTTAACCGACGCCAACAACACAGACTTTGGCACCAACGTCGGATGCACACGCAGCTCAATGCCGTGCTCGGTATCTTTACCAATACCTAGATGCTTAATACTAAAACCAAATTGCTCCGCCGCCTCAACATCTTCGGCTGTCAGCTTGCTAATCCCTTCGGTATAGACACGAGAAAACTGCAACGGAATACCAAATGCGATCGATGCAATAATGGTTAGCTTATGCGCGGCATCGATACCTTCAACGTCAAAGGTTGGGTCAGCTTCGGCGTAACCCAGCGCCTGCGCTTCATCGAGGGCATCCGCAAAGCTGCGGCCCTTGTCGCGCATTTCCGTCAGAATATAGTTGCCAGTGCCATTAATAATGCCCGCAACCCATTTAATGTGATTCGCGGCCAAGCCTTCGCCCAACGCTTTAAGAATCGGAATACCACCTGCCACTGATGCTTCAAACGCAACATCGACACCCTGTTTGTGGGCTTCAGCAAAAATCTCGTTGCCGTGCTCGGCAATCAACGCCTTATTCGCCGTAACAATATGCTTACCATTACGAATGGCTTGCAAAACAAGCTCACGTGCAACGGTAGTGCCGCCAATCAGTTCAACTAAAATATCCACTTCGGGATCAGCTGCTACCGCAAAAATGTCACGCGACACCTTGATACCTTCAATATCGCAGTTCGGGTTGTCACGACGCGCACCGATATGACTAATCTCAATCGGGCGACCAACACGGCTAGCAATTTCAGCGGCATTACGTTTTAAAACATTGACGGTTCCTGCACCGACCGTGCCCAATCCAACAATTCCAACCTTGACCGGCTTACGACTCATTCTTCTTTCTCCGCGATTACGCCGTCCTGGCGGAACATCTTTTTAATACCACGCAATGCCTGACGGGTACGGTGATCGTTCTCGATCAAAGCAAAACGAACATGGTCGTCGCCATATTCTCCAAAACCAATACCCGGTGACACCGCCACCTTGGCTTCAAGTAACAGCTTTTTACTGAATTCAATTGAGCCCATTGCTTTATAGGCTTCAGGGATCGGCGCCCAGACAAACATCGTTGCTTTCGGCTTTTCAACCTGCCAGCCAAGCTCATTGAGACCTTCGCATAACACGTTTCGGCGCTGTTCATACAAACTACGAATCTCTTCAACACAGCTTTGATCACCTTCCAATGCAGCAATAGCCGCCACTTGGATCGGTGTAAAGGTGCCGTAATCGAGATAGGATTTAATCCGTGCCAGTGCGTCAATTAAGACTGCATTGCCGCAGCAAAAGCCAACCCGCCAGCCCGGCATGTTGTAACTTTTCGACAGCGAGTAAAATTCGACTGCGATGTCGCGCGCGCCTTCCACCTGCAAAATGGACGGCGCTTTATAACCATCAAAAACAATGTCGGCGTAGGCAATGTCATGCACGACCCAAATCTGATGTTCGCGCGCAATGGCGACAACTTTTTCAAAGAACGCTAGGTCAACACACTGCGCGGTTGGGTTACCGGGGAAATTCAGCACCAGCAACTTGGGCTTCGGCCATGACTCTTTAATCGCGCGTTCGAGTTCGGCAAAAAAATCAACGCCTGGCACCATCGGGACATGGCGAATATCGGCATTGGCGATCACAAATCCGTAGGGATGGATTGGGTAACTCGGGTTCGGCACTAATACGGTGTCGCCCGGCCCCATTGTCGCTAACGCGAGGTGCGCTAGGCCTTCTTTCGATCCAATCGTGACGATCGCTTCTTTTTCCGGATCCAACACAACGTCGTAACGCCGTTCGTACCAGTCGCAAATCGCTTTGCGCAAACGCGGAATACCACGGGACTGGGAATAGCGATGGGTATCACCGCGCTGAGCGGTTTCGGTCAGCTTATCGACGATATGCTGGGGGGTCGGCTGGTCAGGGTTGCCCATGCCAAAATCAATAATATCTTCACCGCGCGCACGGGCCTGCTTCTTCAAATCGCCGACGATATTGAAGACATAAGGAGGCAAACGCCGAATACGCTGAAACTCGGTTTCCACTGGCCACACCATCTATAGTGAATCTATTGGTAAAACAGACGGAAAAAGCTCCCTGACAGGGAGCTTTTAGGAGGGCACACCATACTGGCGCGACGCCTGAAGGTCAATCCAACCATCCCGCCTGACGCCTTAACCGGCGGGGGTTTCAGGCGCACGGACTGGTCGCTAGGCGTTACTTCTGGGCGGTCTTTAAGCCCAAAGCAGACGCCATATCAGCAGGAGACAAATAACCGCCAATGCTCTCGCCACTCGGCGTATAAATAGCCGGCGTGCCGCGCACACCAAAGGTCAGACCGAGGTTATATTCTTGACTAACCGGATCTTTGCACGCCGCAGGAGCCGCGGCCGTCATACCCTTGAGTTTGGCGCCATCAAGCGCGGCATGCCGGTCTTTCGCACACCATACTGCACGCATGGTGCCCGCAGCTTCTGAATCGGCGCCTCCACGCGGGAATGCGAGATAGTGAATGGTCACTCCCATGTCGTTATATTCGGCCATATGCTGATGCAATTTACGGCAATATCCGCACGACGTATCAGTAAATACAAAGACTTCAGCTTTTTGATCTTCGGCTACATAGCTAATCATGTCGTCTAGACTAACTTTCTTTAGACCGGCCTTGCGTACGCCGGCGAGCTTCTGCTCGCCCATATTCGTTACGCCGCCACCGGCTCGGGCCTTGTACATATCACCTGATAGCAAGTATTGGCCGTCCCGGGACACGAAGAGGCGGTCGCCATTGTCTAGCACGACCTCTAACAAGCCTTTCACCGGCGTCTCGCTAACATCTGTGACCATCACGCCAGGGAACGTTTTCGCAAGGTTAGAACGGACCTGTGCATAGTTATCATCAGCCGCCTGCGCGACGCTTGCTAGAAAGACCAGTGCCACCAACAAATAACGCATTACTTACCTCTGTCTGAGAGTGTTTCTTATTAAGAACGCTTCGCTCATGCCTACCATGAGCAATACGATTTAGGTTTCTACTTCAATAGGCTCTATTTAGGATCGCCCACTACGGCTCTTCATTAGAGCCCTGTTTGCCCGCAGGAGTTCCTGAACGCGGGTGAAATTGCGCATGTAAATCCTGCAAGCGCTGCTTCGCCACATGAGTATAAATCTGTGTCGTGGAAAGATCGCTGTGCCCAAGCAATAACTGCACCACGCGCAGATCAGCGCCATGATTGAGCAGATGCGTGGCGAATGCATGTCGCAGTGTATGAGGAGAAAGCGGTTTTTGCACCCCACCGACAACCGCCATCTGCCGCAAGCGATGCCAAAAGGTTTGCCGTGTCATCATTTGTCCACGCTGACTGGGAAATAGCGCATCACACTGCTTCTCCGCCAACAGCACTGGTCGAGCGTCACGCATATAGCGCTGCAACCACGCAATTGCCTCTTCCCCCAAGGGAACCAGCCGCTCTTTATCACCCTTGCCAATAATACGAACAAGGCCTTGGCGCGTATTAACTTGCCCTAGTGTCAGGCCAACTAGTTCCGACACACGTAGCCCTGCGGCATATAACACCTCAAGCATTGCGCGATCACGCAAGCCCAACGGGGTATCACAATCTGGCGCCGCCAGTAGCGCCTCTACGTCGCCTTCAGAGAGTGTTTTCGGCAAAGGACGTCCTAGCTTAGGCCGTTCAACTAAGAGGGTCGGGTCCTCACTGCAATGGCGCTCTCGTATGGCCCAGCGATAAAAACCACGTAGCGCCGACAGCTGTCGCGCGACCGAACGGGGGTTTAGCCCACGCTCATGCTGGCGAGCGAGATAATCGAAAAGCTGTAGCCGCTGGCAGCTCCGCAAACTACTGCTCTGCGTCCCTAACCAGCCGGCAAATTGGCACAAGTCACGACGATAATTACTAAGACTATGATCACTAAGGCCTTTCTCCATCCAGCTGCTATCCAGCCAAGACTCGATGAGGGTCAGCTCCGCGTCCAAAACAGGAGGGTCCACCAGTTGCGCTTTAATACCTTTGTCTCGCTTTCCTATTCGCCCTACCATACTGCATTGATTCTCAGATCGGGGCGAGGCCGTTTAATGGCATTCAGTACAACCAAATTAATGCAGCTTACCGGCGCACAACTCCGACATGGAGGGGCGGGGCGAGCGGCGTTTATCTGTTGGATGTCGTCGCCGCCATACCTGTTACTTGCGTGCTGGGCTGTTATCAGCCAGATAGTGTTTCTGGATAGCAATATGTATGGGCTCAGTTTAATTGCCCTATTCGGCCTGTCCGCCGCAACGCTGTGCTCGTTGTTAGCGCTCGTTGGCTATAACCAACGCGTCATTCAAAAGCCCACGCTTTACGTGCACACCGTACTGTGGGTCTACGGCACATTAGCCGTTGCCTCCTGCTATCTAATCGGCACTCTAAATCTCATGACCGGTATGATTATGATGGCCGGCCCAACGATCGGTCTAATCCTATTTCCAGCGCGTTTAATTCTAAGCGTGTTCTTAGCATTTGCAGGCGCCTTACTCACACTCAGCACATTAGCCGCGCTCAACGTTATTCCCTACGCGCCGGGGCTCGGCATGGACATTCAGCTCGAGCCTACTCGTAGTTTGTATTTTACCAGCAGCATGATTATCGCCGCAGCCGGTTACGTTATATACCAAACCTTTGTCATCATAGCTCTGCTCAATGCTTGGCATAGTCGTGAACAGGAAGTGCGCCATCTTTCTGCAACCGATGCATTAACGGGCGTAGCAAATAGACGGCAAATATTAACGCATTTGGAAACCTGTTTAATCAACATGCAGCGACGCGATGATCGTATTGCGCTGTTGATGCTCGACATTGATCACTTTAAAAAGATTAACGATTCTCACGGCCATCAGATTGGCGATCAGGCTTTGATTGCCGTTGCCGCGGCATTACGCGCTCGTATGCGACCCCATGACATGGTCGGCCGTTATGGCGGCGAAGAGTTTTTAATTATTCTACCCGGCGCCGATCACATCGCCGCAGAAGAAATCGCACAGCGCTGCCGTGATGCTGTCAGCGAAGTCCGTCTCGCGCTAGGCAAAGCGACCTTACCGTTAACCGCAAGTATCGGCGCGGTCAGTCGCACCGCAAGCGCCATCGACGATGTCGACAGCCTTATTCGCCTTGCTGACGATGCCATGTACATGGCGAAGAAAACCGGTCGCAACCGCGTCAATATCGGCTAGCACACTGCACTACATTTCCGCTGAGCAACACCTGCTGACCGAAGGATTCCCCTCGAATCTGGCGCCTATCGCTTGCAAGCAAGCTCCCACAAAAACATCACGCCGCACGGCCTTATGGGAGACTGCTTGCAGGCGATAGGTTTGGGGGTTGATCAGGTCCTGTTCGCTTGCAAGCAAGCTTCTACAAAAACAGTGCGGACTTATCCTGCTTTTTCGTAGGCAAAAAAAAGAGTCTCATAAGAGACTCTTTTTTAATCATCAAGGCACTCAAAAAAGCACCCCGACGATTATTTTCTATCGCTACGCGATTAGTTTGCGCGGCGAATTTTTTCCTTGATCCGTGCAGACTTACCAGCGCGCTCACGCAAGAAGTACAGCTTCGCGCGACGTACATCACCGCGACGCTCAACTTTGATGCTGTCGATGATTGGGCTGTGTGTTTGGAAAACACGCTCAACACCAACGCCGTGAGACAATTTACGCACGGTGAAAGCGGAGTTTAGACCACGATTACGCTTAGCAATCACGACGCCTTGGAACGCCTGAACACGCTCACGCTCGCCTTCTTTTACTTTTACGTTAACGATAACGGTATCGCCTGCGCCGAATTCTGGCACATCCGTTTTCAGTTGCGCCTGTTCGATTTCCTGAATCATGGGTTTCTTGCCGCTCATGACTGCCTGCTCCTGTTACTAAATGCTTTGCACGTCTGCGTTACGCGTCCGTGTCACTGTTCTGTTGCTTATGCTCGCGAATATAATCCGCCAGCAGCTTTTCCTCTTCTTTGCTCAGGCCTTGCTCTCGGCGTCGAGCCTCAAGCAAGTCAGGACGGTGTTGCCACGTGCGCCCTAGAGCCTGTTTGCGCCGCCACTGGTCAATTCGACCGTGGTGACCACTCAGCAATACCTCAGGTACTGCTTGACCCGCGAACACCTCCGGCCGGGTGTAGTGTGGGCAATCGAGCAGGTTCACATAATCGCCGGTGAACGAGTCCTGCTCGGCAGAGTCTTCGTGTCCCAGTACGCCGGGTAAGCGTCGGGCCACCGCATCGAGAAGGACCATGGCAGGAAGTTCGCCGCCACTGAGCACGTAATCACCAATCGAATACTGCTCGTCTACTTCCGCTGCAATCAGCCGCTCGTCAATACCTTCGTAGCGGCCTGCCACCAACACCAGAGCATGCTCTTGGGCCAGTGCTTCTACCGCCGCTTGATCCAACTTGCGACCCTGTGGCGATAGATAAATAACTTTTGTTTGCTGAGCTTCTGCCTCGCCGGATAAACCGTCCTGCGTGCGCTCTTTTGCAAACTGTATGGCTGCCTGTAAGGGCGCCACTTTCATCACCATGCCTGGTCCGCCACCAAAGGGCCGGTCATCCACGGTGCGGTGCTTGTCTTCAGTGAAGTCGCGTGGGTTCACCACACACACCTCTAACAAACCCGTTTCTACTGCTCGACCTGTGACACCAAATTCAGTCACGGCTCTGATCATGTCCGGAAATATCGTCACCAACGAAATGCGCATAGTGACCCTTCTCTTAATGACTTGTTTCTCTCAATAACTCAGCGAATACAAGTACAACGGTCGATTCAGAACTCTGGGTCCCAATCCACCACCATGTAACCGGCGGTTGGATTTACTTCTTTGACAAATTCGTCCGGCACCCAAGGCACCAAACGTTCCTGCTGATCAAGACTGTCGTTGTCGCCGCGCACAACCAATACATCGTTAGCGCCGGTTTCCAACATTTCCACAATGCTACCGAGATCAACTCCGGCAACGGTGCGAACCCGTAAACCAATCAGGTCGCTCCAGTAATAGTCACCGTCTTCGAGATTCGGCAATACACTGCGGTCTACCGCAATTTCGCAGCCGATATATAACGCTTCGGCGCGATTGCGGTCAGTCTCACCATTAAGCTGGGCAACGAGGCCCTTGCCTTGCAGGCGTCCGGCATCAAGTTTCACCGGAACCCAGCCTTTGTCCGTTTTCAGGTACCAAGGCTGGTAGTCAAAAATATTTTCTTTCGGATCTGTAAAGGAATGCACCTTTACCCAACCCTTAATGCCGTAAGCACCGACTACCTTGCCTACGACCAGCGCTGCAGACTCAGCTAACACTAGCCGTTCTGCTTGCGGAACTCTCGGACCAGCGAATGAACGCGATCAGAAGTTTGCGCGCCCACTGACAACCAGTGGTTCAGACGCTCTTCTTCAAGGCGTAAACGTATTTCGCCACCGCGTGCTTGCGGGTTGAAATAGCCAACGCGCTCGATAAAGCGGCCATCACGTGCATTGCGGCTGTCAGTTACAACAACACTGTAAAAAGGACGCTTCTTGGACCCACCGCGGGTCAGACGAATCGTTACCATAAGGCTTCTCTATCTCGTAAATGTCTCGTTTTCAGGGGCTGTCAGGCTAATAACTCAACCCTACGACTCCCTGTCCCGGACGGCCGGGCCCCGAAAGGCCGCAGATTGTATCGACCTAAAGGGTTATTTGAAAGTGATTTCTCGGCTAGATACAGGGTTTTTACCTGTATTTGCCCAGACAGTCGGTCTGGGTGCCCTACTGTGGTGAAAAAACATGCCACACATACGGCCAGCGGCGCGATCATAGACGTTCAAGCCAGTCCCAGCAACGACATCAGTGCCTCGGTATCAACATTTTCTTCTATCATATCCGCCAACCGATCCAAATCGCTCTGCCGATGCTGATCGTAATCCACCGATCGCCCCGCCTGATCATCGCTTAACCCCGCCCAACGCAGTAACGCGGTTGCTGCTGGCGCATGGTCGAACAAGCCGTGCAGGTAGCAACCGATTATTTGGCCATCCTCACTGATGGCGCCCTCAGGTCGGTCTTTATCTGCATCTGCTCCAGCCAAAAGAAGTAATGGCCGTGCCAGCGCTTCACCGCTACTCACGCCATTATGAATTTCATAACCATGGATCGGTGTAGCCTTATCACCAATCAGCGCGACGCCAGTGACGTTCAGCAGCTGCTTGCCCGCCACCAGCCGTGTCTCCATCGGCAGCCAACCCAACCCGTCACGCTCGCCACAGGGGCCCTCCAGGCCATCTGGATCCGTTATTCGCTGCCCCAGCATCTGAAAGCCGCCACAAATGCCCAGTACTTTGCCGCCGTAACGAAGGTGCCGTTCAATGTCTTGGTCCCAACCCTGGGCGCGGACAAAATCCAAATCAGAGCAAGTTGCCTTGCTGCCCGGCAAAATAACCAAATCTGCCGCCGGCCAAGGCTGACCCATTTTGACGAATGTCAGCGCCACGCCGGGATGCAGGCGCAGCGGATCAAAATCATTATGGTTGCTCATGCGTGGCAACATCAGCACCGTCACCCGCAAGGCATTCGCCTCGCTAGCACCGACTTCATTTACGGCGTCTTCAGCATCCAACACGAGGCCATGTAAATATGGCAGTACACCCATCACCGGCTTTCCAGTGCGTTGCGTTAACCAGTCAAGACCACTATCGAGTAACGACAAATCGCCGCGAAAACGATTAATCAAAAAACCGTGTGTGCGGCGCTGCTCGCTCTCCGAGAGCAGATCGAGTGTTCCGACTAGGTGCGCAAACACACCGCCGCGATCGATATCCGCCACAATCAGCACCGGGCAATCCGCCGCTTCAGCGAAACCCATATTGGCAATATCGTTCTCGCGTAAATTAATTTCCGCCGGGCTGCCCGCGCCTTCGGCAATAATCACATCGTAACGGCTCGACAAATCTTTCCATGCCGACATCACCGCATCGATTGCCGTGGCTTTGTAGTGGTGATAATCCAACGCTTCCATATTGCCCAACACTTGACCCCGAATAATGACCTGTGCGCCCTTGTCGGTTTGCGGCTTAAGCAAAACAGGATTCATGTCGCTATGAGGTTCAATGCCACAGGCAAGCGCCTGTAACGCGGTCGAGCGACCAATCTCGCCGCCATCAATAGTTACCGCGCTATTAAGCGCCATGTTCTGCGCTTTAAACGGCGCAACGGAAACCCCCTTACGAGCCAACCAACGACACAACGCAGCCACCACAGTGCTTTTGCCGGCGTCTGAAGTGGTGCCTTGAATCATTAACGTGGTCACGAGCAGCTGCCTTTTTAGCGGGAAATTCGGTCTGGGTTCAAGGTTCGACCTAATCATGAACCGAATTTAAAATTGAAATGAAAACCTAGCTTCACGTTTTTCAGCGTTGCCGTGATTATTCTATCCGACGTTAAGATCTTGCGGCGCCGGCTCGCTTGCAAGCAACCTCCCACAAAAACCTAAACCACGCAGCGCCCTAACACGCAGCGCCCTAATATGGCCGGTGGGATTTTATTTGAAAATAACGATCCTTATCGCGCTCGGCTCGCTTGCAACCACGCCCCAACAAAGGCATACCGCTCAGTGCTGAACCAACCTTGTGGGAGGCTGCTTGCAGGCGAACTCTTTTAACGCTCCGCTAAAGCTCCACACCTTTTTGCGCGCGAACGCCCAGATCTTTAAAGGCATGCTTGACCACTTTCATTTCAGTCACGGTGTCTGCCAGATCAATCAACTGCTGCGGCGCCGAGCGGCCGGTGACAATGGCATGCTGCATCGCAGGACGTGATTGCAAATCGTCGAGTACCTTATCAAGATCCAAATACTCGTACTTCAACGCAATATTTAATTCGTCAAGTAGAACCATGTGGTAGCTATCGTCTTGCAACATTTTGCGCGCGATTTCCCATGCCGCTTCTGCCGACGCGACATCTCGCTCTCGATTCTGTGTATCCCAAGTGTAGCCTTCGCCCATCACGTGATAATCAACATTAGGCAGGTCACGGAAAAATGCTTCTTCGCCGGTACTAAAAGCACCCTTAATAAATTGCACAACGCCGACCTTCATGCCATGACCTAGCGCGCGCGCCAGCATGCCAAAACCAGAGCTACTTTTACCTTTTCCCGGGCCGGTAAGCACCAACAAAATACCCTGATCTTTATCTGCCTTGGCAATACGGTCATTCATAATTTCTTGTTTCTTGGCCATTCGCCAAGCATGGCGCTCAGGTGAGTTGCGCTCACCCGGCTGATCTGAAGATGCTGCGTTATCGCCCATAAGAACACGCTCCTTTATCTGTTTATTAAAATGGTCGTCCAAATAATTAATGCATCTCTGCGCAGCTAAACCAAAACTTATATCGGCACAAAAACGGGCTTGCCGTTTATTTCCGTCACCGCCAGCTTTTGCCCATAAAGTCGCTCTAACGCTTCCGGCACCAACATCTTCTCCGCGGGACCAAAGCACAGCTCGCCATCCGGATAAAGTAATAACAAATGATCACACCAGCGCGCGGCAAGATTGAGATCGTGCAAACACATAAACACCGATGCGCCATGATTCGCCTGCTCCGCCAGCAACTTCATTACCGCCACCTGATGGTGCAGATCCAAATGGTTTGTCGGCTCGTCTGCCAGCCAAACAGAAGGCGACTGTGCCAGCGCCGTGGCAATGGCCACACGCTGACGCTCGCCACCGGACAACGTCGTGACGAGGCGATCTTGCAACGGCGTGAGTGACATAGCGTCTAATGCGTTCTGCGCCAACAGGATGTCTTGCGCGCTTTCGCGCTGCCATAAAGACAAAAACGGATGACGTCCAATCAACGCGGTTTCAAATACCGTCGCCGGAAAACCGTCCTGCCGCTCCTGAAAAATCACCGCAACATGCCGAGCAATATCGCGGCGACTTAACTGCGCCAACGGCTTACCGTCGAGTAACACTTGGCCGCTACGGGGAGGCCGCAATCCCGCGAGGGTATGCAACAGCGATGTCTTGCCTGCGCCATTAGGCCCGAGCACGCCCCAGCGCTGACCAGGCTCAATACAAGCATTAAAAGGCCGACCATTGGCACGGCCGGGGATATCCACAACTAACTCTTGTGCCTGCAATCTAACGGAAGGCTGCGTGCTCGACTGCTTTGTTTTTCTTGCCAAATCGGATGCTGTTTTCATAACGACTTCAGCGACTCCTGTGCAGCAGAAACAAAAAGGTCGGCACACCGAGCAAGGCGGTAATCACCCCCACCGGCAATTGTTCTGGCGCCATTACCGTGCGCGCCAAGGTATCGGCAAAGGTTAACAATGCGCCACCGGCAAGCACGCTGGCCGGCAAAATAATGCGCTGATCGTTGCCCAGCACTAATCGCAACATGTGCGGCACGATCAATCCGACAAAACCAACACTACCTGCCGTTGTCACCGCAACGGCCGTTAATAAACTCGCCAAAATATACACCGACCATTCTAACGGCCGCACCGCCACACCGAGTGCCGCAGCTTGCAAAGGCCCACGCGCCAACACATTTAAACTGCGCCCCATGGGCAGGGTCAGCAACACGGCGGGCACTAACACTGCCCACGCCACATAGGGCGTGCGCGCATAACTCAAATCACCCATCAACCAATACAACATGCCGGGCAAGCTGTCCGCCGGGCTCATGGTGAGCATAAAAGTAATCACCGCGCCCCAACCTGCCGCCACGACAATGCCGGTTAATAGCAAACGGGTTGGCGACCAACCGCCAGCGCCATGAGCCAAACCGAAGACCAAAAAGGTCGATAGCAACGCGCCGCCAAACGCAGAACCCGATACCACCGCCATGCCTGCACCGGCCAACATTGCGCCCAGCGCACCGACCGCCGCACCGCCAGACAAGCCCAACACATAGGGATCAGCCAAAGGGTTGCGCAACAGCACTTGCATTAGGGCGCCAGCAAGCGCCAGCAAGCCTCCGGTAGAAAACGCTGCAAGCGCACGCGGCGTGCGTAAAGAAATAATGAGATCGCGATGCAGGTCTTCGCCGCTTCCGCAAATAACCGCCCACAACTCAGCAATCGAAATGGACACACTGCCCACAGAAACCGCCGCAGTGACCGCCAGCAGACTAATGACCGCCAGCAGTGCTAGCGCAACGATTGAATGTCTATTTGACGAGGGCCGTTCGTTCTTCAAAATATCCCGCCCCGCTTCAAGAGCGGTTTTATGATCGACGGATTCTTTATCGTCGCGCACGAGCCGTCTCCAAATGCGCACACAAGGTGCGAATACCCTCGACCATGCGCGGCGTGGGGCGCTGCAATGTTGACGGGGCCACGAAGAATAAATTGTTCCGCTTCACCGCCTGCAACGCAGAAAACTGTTTCCACGGCTCTAGCCAACTCGGGTCATCTTCGCCCATACCGCCCGCCACAATCACTTCGGGATCTTCTTTTAATACCGCTTCTTCACTAATACGTGGCGCCAGACTAGGTAACTCACCGAACACATTCACCCCAGCGCAAACGCCAATCGCTTCGCTAATTAAGTGGTCGTTGTTAATCGTCATTAACGGTTCGCGCCACACTTCGTAAAAGACCGGCACGGTTGCAGCCTGCGCATACTGGTGGCGCAGTGCGGCAACGTCATCACGGAGTTTTTGGGCGACGCCAGCACCAAAGGCTTCAGTTCCGGCTAACAGAGAGAAACGTTCTATGGTGGTACTAACACCTTCAAAACGTAATGGTTCTGCGTAATAAACAGCAAAACCCAATGCTTCTAGCTGCTCGGTTTGTGGCAAGGGATTGCCGCTGCGCCAAGCAACAATTAAATCTGGCTTTAATGCCAATACTGCTTCGAGATCGATACGCTTATAACTGCCAACACGCGGTAATTTCTTTGCATCTTCGGGGAAATCACTGTGCGCAACCGCGGCAACCGTGTTTTCGCCCGCACCTGACGAAAACAATAATTCGGTGGCACCGGGAGACAGCGCAATAATGCGCTGTGCTGGGCGCTCAACACAAACCTGACGCTGAGCATCGTCGATAACACAAATGGCCGCGTGTAGCGGCGCTGCGAATATGCACAGCGTCGCTACCAATGCAGCACCCCGCACAGCTCTCTTCTGCCTCCACGACACAGCTAACGTGGAGAAAGAACGGTGCGATCTGCCTACAGCGGCCATGTGTGCGATCCCTTACTTAAGCTAAAAATGAACGTTCCATTAACGTATATCGTAACGCAAGCTCACAAAAACGGAACGTCCCGCATTTTGATAGTTCCACCCGGCAAAGTTCTGTGTGGTGGTGTATTCCTTATCCAACACATTATTCACCGTGACACGAGTAGACCAGTACTTCGCCATCTGCCAGCTTGCACGTAGATCTAATAAGCCAAATCCGGACAGACGCTTAGTGTTAGCGGCATCGTCATAGCGATGGCCCTGCAGCACAGCACTGGTACCGACACTAAAAGCACCCAACGCACGGTCGATATCAACTCGCATAATCTGCTGCGCGCGACGCTGCAAAACATTACCGGTTTCTTTATCAATTGGATCTTGGTCCGTCAGTGCTGCACGCAAACGCCACTGATCCAGTTCAACACCTGCCGTTAACTCAGCGCCACGAATACGCGCTTGATTCACGTTATACGGCGCACCTACGCCGCCTTGCACCGCAAACGCAATTAGATTATCGACATCCGTTTCGTACAACGCCAAATCCCAGAACCATTGTTCGTATTGACCACGCACGCCAAGCTCAGTGGTTTCCGACGTCTCAGCTTCCAAATTTGGATTACCAAAACCTGGGTAATACAGATCATTAAAAGTCGGCGCGCGGAACGCCGTGCCATAACTACTACGCAGACGATGATGCTGGCCAACCTTATAGCCCAGTGCTACGGCACCCGTGGTTTCTTCACCATACGCTTCGTTATCATCGTAACGGGCACTCGTTTGTACATCCGCACGACCGAAGTTCATTAACAATTGAGCAAAGCCCGCGCCATTTTCACGTTCATCTTCATCATAGGTTAACGTGGTATCAATCGTGTCCTGAATAAACTCGCCACCGATAACCAGTTCGTTTTGACCAAACAAAAAGATGTTTTGCACGTTTGCCGTATGGCTACGGGTATTAAACTCCCCGTCTTCATCTCCATTACGGAAGTTTTTACTTTCGTCGCGAGCATCACTGAGCAACAACTTTGTTAACCAGTTTTCTGTCAACCACAGCTGCCCTTTTACACCGGCAACCTGCAAGCCGTAATCGGTGTGCAGGTTCGTGGCTGGAGAGCCGCCTTCATACTCTGAGCGGCCGTCTGCGCGAAAACCAAATACACCTAACTCAGCATCGTTATTAAAGCGATGGGTTAAACGGGCGATCGCAGAGGTATTGTCATAACCACGGTCTTCGCTGTTCTCACGCACTTCCGTACCCGCGGTATTAAAGCGATCGACTGCAACGCTGTAGCGCGTTCCATCTTGCTCACCTTCGGCACCAGCCGCCACACGGCTACTGGAAAATGTGCCGCCACCAACTTCCATCCAACCGCCTGGCGAAGAACCGTCTGGCGTAAAGACTTGCACAACACCGCCAACGGCATCAGAGCCATACAGGCTACCGCGTGGACCGCGCACAATTTCAACGCGATCGACCAGCTGCGGCGGCAAGAACTGCCATGCCGCACCGCCGTTTGTGGCCGAGCGCAAACGCACGCCATCCACCAACAACAAGGTTGAGCTACTGCCGTTGCCACGCAAATAGACGCTGGTATTTTTGCCGAAAGAGCCGTTACCCACCAAATCAACGCCAGCCTGACCACGCATGATGTCGGTCAACGCTACCGGCTGCTGCTCGCGCAATTGCTTTTCATCAATAACCGTCACCGATGACAATGTCGCCTCAACGGTACGACTGCTTAAGTTAGGCGTCACCACAACAGGGTCGAGCAACGACACCTGAATAGTAGGCGCATCGGCGGCACTCACCGTTGCAGACAAGATAAGAACACTAGAAGAGAGTGCGACACGCGCAAAGATAGAATGAAACGTCATTGACTAAGATCCCCTGATGCCGAGCTCACCCGCACGGCAAAAAATATAAGCCACGGAGAACACACAACAGGGAAAGACGACCCAGCACGCCGAGTCAGAAGCCCCCGCCATTGCCCTCCGCAACGCCTGGATTGAAACCAGAAACTGGTTTACACACTCTCGGGCCGGTCTCCGGACTCATGAGCAAGAAGGAGCTTCTCTGAGCGCTTCTCTCAACAATCGCCTTCCCATGCATGACACACAGTGGCATTACGACTGTCGTTAACTCACTTACCGTTGCGGGGGCAGCGTCGGGTTTTTATTGGCTTTAAGGCGTGCGTTTTTGCAAACGTACCTAGCTAAATAAGCACCGACTTCCCGTTTAACCCCGCGTTTGCATACGCGGGGCACCTGAAAGTGGCGCGAAATTACCAATGCGCGGGGGAAGGGTCAACGACTATCGACACTTTGCCGGACATTCGCGCCAATTGCTGGATGGCTCGTGATCACCGTCAGCGCATCGGTCAGCTGCTGCCACTGCACCTCATTGCCGGGCAGACCAAATCGCAAAGCCGCGGGCTGATCGAAATAACGCACCCATACGGCCTGCTGCGCCAATGCCGTCGCGACGTGCTGCGCAAACGGATGCGGACAGTAAACGAACAGGTCACAGTAACCTTGAACCATGAAGCCTGCGTCTCGCAGTAATCCAACCAACCGTTGTCGTTGCTGACGTAACTGCTCGGCAGACTTGGCTTGCCAGCTGACATCCGCTAACGCCCGAGCCATCACATAGCGAGCGGGATGACTTAACGCCCAAGGCCCGAGCCGATCCTTCATGGCGACACACAGCGCTGGTTCGGCAAACATCAAGCCCGCGCGCATTCCGGCCAGTCCGAAAAACTTTCCCAGTGAACGCAAAATAATTAGGCCGCTGTTTTGTTGTGCTGCGCGAAGCTGGAAATAATAATCCGCCAACGATTTACTGCGCGCCTCTTCGCTCACAGGCATATCCATAAACGCCTCATCAACAACAAGCCAGCCGCCACGAGCACTGAGCTGTCGATGCCAGCCGATCAAGGTGTCGGCACAAACTATTTCGCCGCTGGGGTTGTTCGGGTTGATACAGATCAGCACGTCGAGGCGCGCTAATGCCGAGCCAACTTCATCCGGCAGCAACCGCGTCACGTCATGCCCCGCTGCACGCCACGCAAACTCATGTTCGGCGTAACCTACTGCCGGCACACCAACACGACAGGGTGCGCGCATAGACGGTAGCAATTGCAACGCGGCTTGACTGCCTGCCACTGGCAAACAGCCGGTGGCAGGGGCTTTATCATCATGAGGATCGACATGAGTGTTTACAGAAGAACGGCCGAACCACGCCAACGCGATAGCCTCAAGATCGTCATCTTCTTCCGGCAAGCGCTGCCAAACTTCTGTGGGCAACGTATTTATCGGGTAGCCATTGGGATTAATGCCCGTGGATAAATCGAGCCATTGCTCGCGCGGAATATTAAATTCCTTCGCCGCCGCATTCAGGCCGCCGCCATGAAAGCGCGAGATGCTTTCATGCTCGTTGACGGGCAGGCTCTCGCTTTTATTCGTCATCGAAGATGTCATCGTGTTCATCACAGAAGCGTCAGTCACAGCAGCACCAGTAACAATAACGTGAACAGCCAAACCACCACGCCTGCTCTTACTAATTTAATCGCCGCGTAAATCGTCCTGGCGCTGGCCTTATTTCCTGCCACACCGAGTATTGGCCGCTCTTTCCAACCGCCGTGATACGGAGCACCGCCACCTAATTCAACGGCCAATGCAGACGCACCCGCTGCCATCACCGGCCCCGCGTTAGGGCTTTCCCAGTGTCGCACCTGATGCCGCCAACCGTTGAACCGTTGCCAGCGCGTACAGGCCTGACCGTCGCTGCTTGCACCGAAAAACGAGAGCGGCAATAAAGCCCCGAGCAAAGAAAACGTCCACGCGGTTAAACGCGCAGGCAGCCAGTTCAGCGCATCATCCAAACGGGCCGCCGCCTTACCAAAACGCTCATAGCGTGCAGTTCGATAACCCCACATGGCATCCAACGTATTCACCGCACGATGCAACACCGCGCCGGGCAACCCCGCCATCACAAACCAAAACAACGTGGCAAACACCGCATCGGCACCATTTTCTAACATGGATTCCGTTGCCGCTTTGGCGATGCCTTCTTCATTCAACGATGCCGTATCACGACTGACAATGCGGCCAACTTTTTCACGGGCCAAAGAAAGATCTGCTTCACCCGAAAGCTCATTAGATTGTGCATTCGATAGCGCATCGGCCACCGCAGCGCCGTGCTCGGCAAGACTGCGCAACGCCAACGCTAACCACAGCACCAGCACCTGCAGACACCAGAGCGCGATGCCGGATAAAAAGTAGGACAGCACAAACGCCAACGCCACCAATGGAATAATCAACATCAACATCGCTAACGTGCCGGCAATGACAGAACCCGACGTATTGTCGTCAGCACGATTAAATGCCGCGTCCAACAAACCGGCGAGACGACCGAACCCGACAATAGGATGAAAACGACGCGGCTCCCCCAGCAATGCATCGAGCGCAAGCGCAGCCACGCCGGCCGACGCCAGCGACATGCTGACAAATGACACAGAAGCAAATGAAAAAGACATCATAAAAACAAATCCAATATTTTGAATGGCACGTCCCGTGACGGTCTCGCTACGTCTCGTCACCCCTCGTTACGTCCCGTCACGAAAGCCGCTGCACGAAAAACCCTATCCACGCCAGAGCAGCACACACGCCGCTATGATAGACCATCCGCAGCAGTGTACTTGACACTCAAGCGGGCTGCGCCGAGCATTTGCCGCCTTTATATGGCTAACTCGTGGCGACGCACTGACTTTTCACGCCGCACTATTACGAAGTCGCCGTTTAACCGGCAACAGGAGCCCACCTTGAGCAACCATTACAGCCCAGCTGATATTGCCATTACTCCGCCCAGCGCAACGTATCAGCAAGCGGCGCTGACACGGCAAAGCCAATTAACCAAACCAGCCGGATCACTGGGTGTGCTAGAGCAGCTTGCCGTCTCGTTAGCCGCGCAACAAAAGCGCGACAAGCCGTCTGCCGATCAGATCAGCATGACGGTTTTTGCCGCCGACCACGGTGTCTGCGCCGAAGGCATTTCCGCTTTTCCCCAAGCCGTTACCGGACAAATGATTGCCAACTTCGCCAGCGGCGGCGCTGCCATTAGCGTGATGGCCAAGCAACTCGGCGCGCAGCTGGAAGTCATCAACCTCGGCACCGCCTATCCCGTACCCGAAGTCGGCAATGCCACAGCAAATATTATCGACGAACAACTCGCGCCGGGCACCGCCAATCTTGCCAACCAAGCAGCCATGTCTGACGCGCAATTAAACGCTGCACTCGCAGTCGGCGACCGCGCTGCCGAAAGAGCTGCGCAACGACACAGCGATATTTTTATCGGTGGCGAAATGGGCATTGGCAACACGACCAGCGCTGCCGCCATCGCCTGCGCATTACTCGGCGAACCCGCCAGCGCCTTAGCGGGCCCCGGCACCGGACTTAACGCGCAAGGGGTTGCCCATAAAGCAGAGGTTATCGAACGCGCACTCGAACGGCATTTCGCAGCTTTTGCTGCGGATAAAGAAGCAGGTCGCGAACCGCTTACGGTTTTAGCTTCACTCGGCGGCTTTGAAATCGCGGCACTAACAGGTGCATTGATTGGCTGCGCCGCGCGCGGTATTCCCGTTCTGGTTGATGGGTTTATTGTCTCGGTCGCCGCATTGGTCGCGGTACGTTTACGCCCCGAAGTCAACGCGTGGCTACACTATGGTCACCACTCTGAAGAACCGGGACACACGCGTATATTGCAGGCCCTCAATGCACAGCCGTTATTGAATCTCGGCATGCGTCTTGGTGAAGGGAGTGGTGCTGCCGTCGCCGTATCGTTACTGCGTAGCGCCTGCGCACTGCATAATAATATGGCGACCTTTGCCGATGCGGGAGTTAGCGATGCCGACTAAATCAGAAAAAACGGTTTCTGTGCAAAGCACCCTGTTCGATTTAATTCGCCACGGCGAACCGGCCGGCGGGCAAATGTATCGCGGCCACAAAGATGACCCACTCTCCGACACTGGCTGGCAACAAATGCGCGACGCTATCGCGCAACAAGATCACTGGGATCATATTCTCACTTCGCCGCTGTTACGCTGCCGCGAATTCGCCCACGAGTTGGCGGCAAAGAAAAATATTCCCATCACCGTGGCGGAAGAATTTAAAGAAATTCATTTTGGCGCATGGGAAGGACTAACACGCGAACAAGTCAGCGAACAATTTGGCGACCATCAAGCCAAATTCTGGCACAACGCCGAAAAACATCCGCCACCGAATGCCGAGCTTATTCAAGATTTCTATCAACGCATCGGCACCGCGTGGTCGCATTGGCAGGAAACACTGCAAGGAAAACGGGTGTTATTGGTTTGCCATGGCGGCGTGATACGCATGGTGTTAGCGCACGTGCTGGGCCTCAACGCAGCGCAATCCATGGCAGGCTTTCAAGTACCGTATGCGTGCCGCTCGCAAATCCAAATCGATCACAGCGAATACGGCGTACTCAGCTGTTTAGTCAGTCACGGTCCGCAACTGAACGCGTGAAAAGCTCGACGCACGAGCGTTGATTAAGCACTAACACATTAAACTCACCGTGATTGCAGACAACACGAGAAGGCAAAAGATGGACATGCAGCCGACACCCACCCGTTCCATCTTTGAGCCACTGAAAATCGCAGTCTCTTTGTTAACACGCTGGCCAGTCAAAATTGCCACGCCTGTCAACGAAGCGGACCAAGGTAAGTCTGTTGCCTATTATCCTTTGGTCGGCCTGCTGATCGGCTCTCTGCTATACACCTGCGCTTACGCGGCAACGACATTACTGCCCAACGCAAACCCACTGCTGCTCGCCGTTATTCTGGTGAGTATTTGGGTAGTGATCACCGGCGCTCTGCATTTAGACGGCCTCGCCGACAGCGCTGACGCTTGGTTAGGCGGCTACGGCGACCGCGCTCGTACCCTCGCCATTATGAAAGATCCGGCCTGCGGCCCCGCCGGCGTCATCTCGTTAGTGCTGGCACTGCTCGGCAAAACCGCTGCGCTTGCTGCACTGCTTAGCAGCGCAGCTGTCATCAGCGCCTCCCCGTTCCTCTCTCCAGCCATCGTATTACTGCCACTACTGATCGCCCCCCTACTCGGTCGCGCCGCCTGCTCCGCTCTTTTTCTTATCCTCCCCTACGTGCGCGAAAACGGTATCGGCCACGGCGCGGCACAAACATTCAAACAACGCCTAGCCCAACCGCCCACGCAAATCGCACTGCTACTCAGCATCGCCCTGACGCTACTGTGCGGACAATGGCTGATGCTGCTCATCGCAGTTGTTGTGTTGCTTATTGGAATTTATATGATGCGCCAACGCCTCGGCGGCTTTACCGGCGACACTGCGGGGGCGTTAGTGGAAGTGGTTGAGGTGATGGGGTTGGTTGCGGTGGGGCTGTCTTAACGAGTTGCCGCAAACGCTTTCCTTCAGAGCTTTCTCAAAGAAAGTCGTAATAAGTAGCACCCAGAACCTGTTAAAAAATAGGCTCGGACTGATCTGAAAGCGATTAGACAGCGCTCTTATATGATTTTTGTTGAGACTGCGCTCACCCGAAAGCACGCGAGAAACCATCGACTTCGAACCAATCTCAGGCAGGTCGGCAACACCGAGGCCATGCTGCTCCATTAACAAGCGAAGCGTTGCCAAGTCTGAAGTCTGATTCATTGAACTCAGCTCGAAAGCATTCAACTCGGCAACCTTGCTCTCGTAGACTTCAATCGCACGACTAAGCAGCTCGATCACACCGTTAAGCGGATCGTCATGCGCGTCTTTCGCTTCCTGCAGAAACGTTTCGATTAGCTCAAGAGCTTCTTCATAATGCTGCTGGTCGTTGATATGCAAATAGGGCGCCGCAGCTTGAGCAAAATTGTGGCAAGCATCAATAAACGCGACTGCTGTCATTTCAATTCTCCTCTTGCATAGCGTTTGCATATTTTGTCGTAATCCGCGTGGGTTACGATGTGTTTTATATAAATACGATTCTGAACAAACTGGATAAATGCGATCATCCGTAGATTATTGCCACCAACATCGATCACCCACCACTTATCCTTGTACTTAAAGTTATCCAGAGAAGGAATGTAGTGGCACACTGAATTTGGCCACCTAAAATGAGGTGCTATTATGCACCTTCGGCTATCAGGTGACACAATGAGCAAGAGCAGAAAGCAGCATGTTTCCGCAGAATTTCGTCTTGAGGCAGCGCAGCTCGTTGTCGATCAGGGCTACTCCATTCGCGAAGCGGCGAGCGCGATGGGTGTCGGGCACTCCACGATGGATAGATGGGCTCGCCAGCTTCGTGATGATCGTAATGGTGGCGTCGGCAAAGGCGCACCGATCTCAGAAGAGCAGCGCAAAATCCGCGAGCTTGAGAAGCGCTTCAAGCTGCTTGAGCTAGAGAAAGACATTTTAAAAAAAGCCTCCGCTCTTTTAATATCAGACAACCTGAACGGTTTGCGCTGATCAAAGCGCTCCGACGTCGCTCGGACATTCAGAATCTGTGTGATCTGTTCGGTGTGCACCGTAGCAGCTATCGTTACTGGGCCGCTCGAACGCCGTATATCGATGTTGAGAGAGCGAAAACAATGCCTTGGTAAAGCAGGCGCATCGTGCCAGTGGCGGCTCTCCTGGGGCGAGAACGGTTGCGTCGATGGTCACGACAATGGGGGTTCCCTTGTCGCGTTACCGCGCCAGCAATATGATGAAATCGTTATCCTTAGTGAGCTGTCAGATACCGACGCACCGCTACAAAAAATCGGGCGGTGAACATGCTGTTGCTCCAAATCATCTAGATCGGCGCTTCGGCGTTGATCGACCGAATCAGGTTTGATGTGGTGATGTGACGTATATTTGGACGGGGAAACGCTGGGCTTATCTGGCGGTTGTTTTGGGTTTATTTGCGCGCAAGCCGGTTGGATGGGCGATGTCGTATTCGCCGAATAGCGACTTAACCTGTCGAGCACTCAGCATGGCATTTGAGCAACGCGGCAAGCCAAAAGAATTATTGTTTCACTCGAATCAGGGCAGTCACTATACAAGTCTTCAGTTCCGACAAGCGCTCTGGAATAGGCAAATCAAACAGAGCATGAGTCGCCGAGGAAACTGTTGGGATAACGCGCCGATGGAACGCTTCTTCCGCAGCCTTAAAACAGAATGGGCGCCAACGTTAGGCTACGTGTCGTTGATTGAAGCACAGGCGCATATCTTTCGATATATCACAGGCTATTACTCGCAGCTTCGGCCGCATACGTTTAATCGGGGCGCGACCCCGAATGAGAAAGAGGCTCGACATAATCGAACCTCTTAAATCGAGGCCAAATTTAATTGACCACTACAGTTAAATGGCTGAAGCGTTTTGAATAGCTTCTTTATTTTTAAACTCGTCAAGCAGTACGCCTTGATCGCCAAATAGCTTCTCTCGCCATACATTTTCCAGCTCGGTTGTGTCATGAGTCTTTGGGTGGAACCTTTTGAAGTTAAACAGCGGCATTTTTGGAAGAATTTGAGTGACGAATCCGCGCCGGCCGAACAGCATGTTCAGACCTTTCAGGTTGTCGGAAAGGCTGCCAAGCTTGCCTTCTTTTGCCACCATCCACCCCCATGTGACGGTAAGCATGGGCAGCAGCACTGCGTTGGAAGCGACCATTGCCAAGAAGCGTTCCATTTGGCTATTGCCAATGGTTTCGTAAACGTCATAGGCGACGTTTTTGTGTTCAAGTTCTTCCAGTGCATGCCATTGCCAGATTTTGATCATTTCTGGGTCGGCCTTTGCCTGGAACTCACTGTCATTAAGCAGTTGCTCACCGAGCAAAGCGGTGAAGTGTTCCATATAGGTTGTGGCCGCAAGCTGTGTGCTGGCGGGCAGTTTTTCAAGAATGGACAAACCCATTTTGACGAATTTTTCTGGGGCTTTCATGTCGAAGCCGCGTTCGGCGAGTAGCTCATTCAAACGATCATGTTCGCGGCCGTGAATAGCTTCCTGCCCCATAAATCCGGATATTTCGGCTTTTAACGTTTCGTCATCAACCTGATCGCGAAAGTGGCGGACTGATTCCATAAAAAATCGCTCGCCTGGTGGAAAAAAGGCGGACAGCATGGCAAAGAATAGCGTGGCAGTGGCGTTGTCACCATAAAAATAGCGTGGAGCGGACTCGTTAATATTAAAATTTATATGTCGCGCAGGAATGCCCACTTTAGCACCGGTTAATTTCTTTCGCACAATGCTGGAAATAGAAGCTGTCATAATTTTTCTCTCTTTAAAAAGCTATTGATCTATCCTGAACTTACGCTGCGATATTGGTTTTTTTGTTAGTGATATTGTATGCGCGCCAGAATCGACGTAGGCAACGGCTGGTTAACGATGGCACTTCGAGCATGGGTAGGTGGCCTACGTCGCGCAACAGCTTTATCTCTGCATGGGGAATAAGCTGTGCAAACGTTTCGACGCAAGAAACATCGATGATCCGATCACGGTCACCCCACATGATCAGTGTTGGTGTTTGGATGTCTTTTATGGACGGCTGTGATTGTGAGGGTGGGCTTTGCATTAACTGTATAAACATATGTTGATTCACCTTTTTGCGGGGAACCATCATTTGTGACATAAGCGGAGTGAGCGTTGCTGTAAGAACGGCTTTATTACGATGTGTGACGGCTTGTATGACTTTGGCGACATCAAGGGTGCTTTGCGCCACCAACGTATTTTTGCCGCGCAGCAGTGCTTTTTCAAAAGGGCTCATGACGGCGCCCTGAACGCCTGCTGCATTCATAAGCGTTAACGAGCAGAGTAAATCAGGGTGGCGTGCCGCGACGAGTGCGGCAATGGTGCCGCCCATTGAGCTACCCACCAAGTGGGCGTGCCCTGGGAGGACAGCAGACATCCACTCGGCAACACGCTCTACTTGGGCGTCAATGGAGTAGGTTTTATCATAGCAAAAATGACTTTCGCCCCAGCCAGGGAGATCCGGTACGTACAGTGAATAACGTTGCGTTAGTAATGGCAGCAAGGTGAGCCAGTTTTCTTTGCTGGCACCAAAGCCATGCAATAGCACCACGGGCGTGCCCTTAGGGTTGCCGCCCTGTAGCCAGACGACGCGTTTGCCGTCGATTATTCGAGTGCGTTTTCTTAAGCCGAGAGCGCGGCCTTGAATATCTCGTAGCATTGGCCACAGAAGCCCACTAGGGCGCCATGCACGCAAGGCCTTCTCATTAGGTACATCGGCGCGGGCAAGGAACTCGCTGCCAACATTATGAATAAAGTCCAAGGGCTCTTTGTGCATAGGGGTACACCTTAAAATCGCCCTTTCTTCTGATCGGGCGCGTATGTCTTTAGTCTAATCTACACGGAATCATTTGGTCATCCAACCAAAAATTGGTAAAAATTAGTTAAAGAAGAGAAAATGGCTCACTTGAACGGATGGCATCTAAAACAGAAGGCGAACAAAGGGACATATATGGACGCTTCCACCCCGTCAAGCCAAACGAATCCCGTCAGCTTTCGTCTTTGACGAAGGCTGCTTTTATTTCTACATTCTTTTTCCACTTTCGTCGTCATGATGGCGGCAGTACTGACATATATCCGGCTTCTGATCGAGAGGGTCACTCTCGGAGCCCTGATGAGGTCCGCACCTGACTGCCTTCAACACCCATTCGGTCTGTTGTAAAACCTTGTCCCAACCAGGCTCTTGTCAGGGCGGATTAACCGCTATGTCATCACACTACGACTGCCATGAAAAAAGAAACAACTTCTACTGACTGCTGTGCATTACGCCCGCACAGAAAAGGGCTCTTGCTTGTGTAAAACAATCCACGCCAATCGTGCTAATCGATGCGCTACTGCCACAGCCGCTTTGTGGTAACCACGCCGGGCAATGAGATTATTGACCCAACAACTCAATGGATCATCGCGAAATCGACACCACCGCACCACCGCACCACCGCATCGTCGCACGCGCACCGTGCACCAGTTGTTTGCGTAAATACCGGTCGCCTCGTTTACTGATGCCCAGCATCACCGACCTGTTCCCGCTGGCCGACTGTCGTGGCGTCAGCCCCGTCCACACGGCAAATTCACGCGCGCTGGCAAAGCCTGAGCCGTTACCGATGTTACTGGTAATGGCCGTCGCGATAATAGGGCCAATACCGGGAATGCTTTCCAGTAATTGGCAGTGACTGTCCTCTTCGGATAGCGCTTGAATTTGTGCCTTCGCAAACGTTAATCGCTGCTGAAGAAAAAGGTATTCTTGATACACCTCTTGTAGTGTGGCCTTAATGACAGAAGAAAGGCCATCACTGTCTAGCGCTTGTTGCACGCCTTCTCGAAACGCTTTGTCGCCTTGCGCAAAAATAATGCCGTATTCGCTCAGTAATCCGCGCGCTTGATTGGTGAGCGCCACGCGCGCCTTCAGCCAGCGATCACGCAAACGGTGAAGCGATTGCACATCCTGTTGTGCCGTTGTCTTAACCGGCACAAAGCGCAAGCCGGGCCGTGATGCAGCTTCGGCAATCGCCAAGGCGTCATTGCGATCATTTTTATTGCCGCGTACGAAAGGCTTCACGTGCTGTGCCGGAATAAGCTTGGCCTCGAACCCGTGCTCTTGAAATACTCGGCCCCAGTAATGCGACGAGTAGCAGGCCTCCATGACAACGATGCCGCCTTCCTGCTGAACGATAAACGGCAGCAACGCGGTTCTGCTTAAGCGTTTGTTTAGCACCGCCTTGCCATCACGCATGACACACACTTGAAAAACTGACTTTGCCAAATCTATGGCAATTATCGTATCCTTTTTCATGGACGCTTCCTCTTCTGTTTTATGACTGACAAAAACAGTTTGGCGCATTGCGACGCCGATGGGGAAGCGTCCATCTCAGCATCCATATAACGGCCAGCTTCGGCGTTGCCAGCTATCCGACGGCGCTCGCTAATGACCTTAACGACCTTTTGAAGGCGGCCGACATACGAAGCAAAAGCGGCTGGGCGAAACTGCGTGATGCAAGCAAAAGCGGAACAACCGAGCGAGCAGACAGTCTCGGCGCCGCTTAGCCCCACCTTAATCTAAGCAGGCTCTGAATAACGCAATACGCTCTCTGGCGTTCAGTCTGGAGCGCAACAGAGACGCCTTTTTGAAGGCCTGCCGGAGCCTGTCGAAAAAAGCAACGAAGGGTGCGCACCAGACTGAACACCCCGAAAAGCGAGGCGTGAAGCGCGCACTTGCTGCGCTGGCTTCGTTGCTCAAAGCAAGGCCATTCAAGCCGCACACGCGGCTATTCATAGCCCGGGATGTCCCGTAGTCTGATAAAATGACCCCCACATCTTGTGTAGGACATGTAACCTGTTAGAATTTGGTCGAACAACCAAACGACCATACTGGAAGAACACATGAACTTGGATTTCACCGAGGCAGAACGTGCGTTTCAACAAGACGTGCGCCAATGGATGGCCGCAAACATCCCACCCGAAGTCACAGAGCGTACCGCCCGCGGTGAAATGCTGGACAAGGCACTGCAACAACGCTGGGAAAAGAAGTTAGGCAGCAAAGGCTGGCTGGCTGTCACTTGGCCTGATGCTTATGGCGGCCCTGGCTGGAATGCGACTCAGCGCTATATATTCGACCTTGAGAGAGCCTCTGCCGGCGCCCCAGCTGCGAGCCCCTTCGGTGTTTCCATGGTTGGGCCGGTACTGTATTCCTTCGGCTCTGAGGCACAAAAATCACACTACCTGCCCTCCATATTGGATGGCTCGACGTTATGGTGCCAAGGCTACTCCGAACCCAACGCCGGCTCTGACCTCGCCTCACTGAAAACCAAAGCAGTACGCGACGGCGATCATTACCTCGTCAATGGCCAAAAAATCTGGACCACCCAAGCACACTGGGCCGATATGATTTTTTGCTTGGTGCGCACCGACTCTGAAGTAAAAGCGCAGCGAGGCATCTCCTTCTTGCTCATCGACATGAAAACGCCCGGCATTGAAATACGCCCAATTCGTTCCATTGATGGGCATCACCACCTTAATGAGGTGTTTTTCAGCGACGTTAAAGTCCCCGTTGAAAACCTCGTCGGCCAAGAAGGCATGGGCTGGACCATTGCCAAGTTCCTGCTAACCCACGAGCGCACCACTATTGCCGGCGTCGCCGATACTAAGCGCGAGCTTGAACGGCTCAAAAAAACACTCAAATCAACCCCCTCAGGAATGAACGCCTCACGCTGGGATGATGCCGACTGTCAGCGGCGCGTAGCGGAGCTCGAAATAGAACTAACCGCTCTGGAATACACCAACTTTCGTACCGTTGCCGCCACCGATGAAGGTCGGCCCTTCGGCCCCGAGTCATCGGGGCTGAAAATAAAAGGAACCGAGTTGCAGCAAAAGGTCTCTCAAGCATTCGTAGAACTCGGCGGACCATTATCCCTTACTTGGGACAACGACGACGAAATCGGCAGCACTGCCTTTAACCGTGCCACGCGGCGCTACAATTTCTTACGTGCATGTACTATTTATGGCGGCACAAATGAAATTCAGAAGAATGTTATTGCCAAAATGCTGCTAGATCTCTAAATAAGCAGGCTCAGCGTTACAGGCTAATTTTCCATATTGTCTAGGAAGGCCCCATGGATTTTAAATTTACGTCAGAACAGTCTCAGCTCGAAGATAGCGCCCGTCGCTTTTTAAAAGATCAATACAGTTTCGATACCTACCTGCAACAACTCGATGCAGATGATCAAATCGATAATGCCCGCTGGCAACAAATGGCCGAACTCGGCTGGTTCGGTTTGCCCTTTGCCGAAAGCACCGGCGGCTATGACGGGTCATTGGTGGATACTTGCTTAGTGACCAAAGAAATTGGCGCTGCGCTATCCATTGACCCTTATATCGATCGCGTTCTTATGCCGGGGAAACTATTAGAATACGTTGACACAGATGCGAGCAAAACATTACTCAGCGCACTGATTGAAGGCGACACCTCTATTGCCCTGGGCCTGTACGAAGAGAGCGCTCACTACGATGTGTCGGCGCCTGTCAGCACGCTTAAGAATGGCCGATTGAATGGCAAAAAACACTTCGTTTCACACATTAACGACGACAAGCACGACAACAAAAATAAAGTTATCGCGTTAGTCACGCATAACGGCGAGCACGCCCTTGTTCTGGTCTCTCTTGCTCAACCGGGTGTTGCTACCCAGTCATACCGCATGCTCAACGGAACGCGTGCTTCCAGCATTACTTTTTCAGACACAGAGGTTACCGACAAGGCTATTCTGGCCCGTGGGCAAGCCGCACACGATGCCGTCGAGAAGGTACTGGATTACAGCCGCGTTACCGAGTGTGCCTATATGTACGGTGCCGCAAAAGCTGTGTATGAGAAAACACTTGAATACGCCCGTATGCGCCGACAATTCGGCACCAGCATTGGCAGCTTCCAAGTTATCCAGCACTACCTCGTTGATATGTTTATCGACCTGCAACAGCTTGAATCCATGCTTTGGATGATGGCCGTCAAAGGCGAATCTACCGATGCCATCACTAGGAAAAAAGCCGTTTCCTGCGGCAAGAACTATTTTGCCAAAACGGCCGTGCTGATCGCTCAGCAGGCCATTCAAATTCACGGTGGCATCGGCGTTACCGAGGAGCTCGATATCGGCCACCACTTTAGACAGATCACCCACCTTTCTTTAAGCAACGGTGACGCAAACTTCCACCTTCAACGCTACATTCAATGCGATCAACAGGAAGCCTCTAATGACTGAGTTTGACTATATTATTGTTGGCGCCGGCTCCGCTGGGTGCGTGCTTGCCAACCGGCTTAGTGCCGATCCAAAGAATCGTGTTTGCGTCCTTGAGGCTGGGCCAGAAGACAGCAGCCCTCTCATTCATATTCCGTTTGGCGTTATCGGTCTCATTAAGCAGGGAAAATATAACTGGGGTTTCGACACCATCGCGCAGGCAAAACTGAATAACAGGGCGCTTTATACTCCACGGGGCAAAACACTCGGCGGCAGCAGCTCAATCAATGCCATGGTCTATATCCGTGGCCACAAGCAAGATTATGACGACTGGGCGGACCTCGGCAATGAAGGCTGGTCGTGGAATGATGTACTGCCAATATTCCGCGAGCATGAGCACAACGAACAACTTGAAGACGCCTATCACGGAACAAACGGCCCCCTGAACGTCACCCGTGTAGACGAACCCAATCCCTTGACCGCACGTTTTATCGAAGCGGGACAAGAGCTCGGCTTTCCGCTCAATAGTGACTTCAACGGATCTACTCAGACGGGTGTCGGCCCTTATCAATCGACCCGAAAAAGCGGGCAAAGATGGAGTGCGGCCCGCGCCTTTTTAAATCCAGCCAAACAGCGTGACAATCTGACCGTTATTACCAATGCATTGGTACGCCGTGTAGAAATTCAAGACAACATCGCCACCGGTGTTGAATACCAAGATGGCAGTGGTGCGATCCATCATCTTAAAGCCAAACGTGAAATCGTACTTAGCGGTGGCGCCATCAACTCCCCACAACTACTGCTACTTTCTGGGGTTGGCGACAAAGAGCATTTAGCCGAACACGGAATAACCTGTGCTCAACACAGCCCCGGCGTTGGCCAAAATCTACAAGATCATTTAGACATGACCGTGATTATGCGGGAAAAGACGCGTGACTCTATCGGCGTATCGCTGTTTTTTATCCCCCAACTCATTCGCGATCTGTACCTTTATTTTCGCTATCGGCGTGGATTTCTCGCCAGCAATGCTGCCGAAGCTGGCGCCTTCCTAAGCGTCAGTGGCGATACGGATCGTCCCGATATACAGCTGCATTTTCTAGCGGCGCTATTACGCGACCATGGGCGTAAATTAACCCCAGGATTTGGCTGCACCATTCACGTCTGTCAATTACGGCCCAAAAGTCGTGGCACTATTCGCCTCGCTAGCGCCAACCCTCAGACCGCACCCCTTATTGACCCATGCTACCTCACTGACCCAGATGATATGGAGGTCATGCTTAAGGCCCTTAAACTCACCCGACAGTTTTTCCATACCAAGGCGTTTGCCTCGGCATTTCACTCAGAAGACTCGCCGCGTGCCGATCAACAAAGTGATGACGCCTTACGTGAAGATATTCGCCAGCGCGCAGAAACTGTTTATCACCCCGTTGGCTCATGCCGTATGGGAAATGATGCACTCTCTGTAGTAGATCCGCGTTTACGTGTCCACGGCGTTGCTAATCTCCGCGTTGCAGACGCATCCATTATGCCCACGCTTATCGGCGGCAACACCAACGCACCGTGCATGATGATCGGCGAACAAGCGGCTCGTTTTATATTGCAGGATGCAAAAATAAAGGAAGCCTCATGAAAAGTTTCAAAGACAAAATATGCGTTATCACGGGTGCCGCATCCGGCATCGGCTTGGCCCTTGCCACGGAATTAAATCACCGTAATGCACGCCTGATTTTAATCGACCAAAATGAAGAAGCACTGAACAGGGCTACCAAGGACCTCAAAAATGTAGTTCATCTTCGCGCACTCGATATCAGAGATAAGGCCGGCATCGAGTCACTCGCCGAGTATGTGCAATCAAAACACGGCGGCGCGTCGCTGATGATAAATAACGCGGGCGTTGCACTAGCAGAAAACGTTAACGAAATGACCGACGAAGATTTCCACTGGGTCATGGACATTAATTTCTGGGGCATGGTCAACGGAAGCCGCGCATTTTTGCCGCAACTGCAAGCACAACCAGATGCTGCGCTGGTCAACGTGTCCAGCTTATTCGGCCTGATTGCGGTGCCAACCCAGTCTGCCTACAACGCCAGTAAGTTCGCCATCCGTGGATTTACCGAAGCGTTGCGCCAGGAAGTACGCAGCGCGAATGTCACCGTTCATAGCGTTCACCCGGGCGGCGTTAAAACAAATATCGCCCGCAATGCACGCTTTCATCGCGGTCTAGATGGTAAAAATGATCATGGACGCTTTATTGAATTGTTTGAAAAAATTGCGATGACAACCCCAGAGAAAGCAGCCAACATCATTCTTAAGGGGGTCAGTCGCCGTAAACCAAGAATTCTGGTCGGACCCGACGCCGTACTACTCGATCTCATTCAAAGAATTACACCGACACACTACACACGTATCGTTGAGACGCTGACAAAATGGGCATAGCAACAGCACAAGGGGGCCTCCCCGTGAACCAAGATACCAGCGTAGGCTATACCCTCAATTTCACCGGCCATAACAAGATTAAACTAACTGCAGATCGCTACGGTGACCCGACCGCTCCAACGGTTCTATTTCTGCATGGCGGCGGCCAAACCCGTCACGCGTGGGCACAAACCGCAACGCGCCTAGCGAAGCAAGGTTATTGCGCCATCACTCTTGACGCGCGCGGCCATGGCGACAGTGAGTGGTCGAGCGGTGGCGATTATAGTGGGCAGGCATTATCAAAAGATCTGCTCGCCGTTCTTTCGCAGCTTCCCGCCCCCCCCATTATCGTTGGTGCATCTATGGGCGGCCTGACATCCATGGTAACCATTGGCGAGAACAGCTCATCCCGTGCACGCGGTCTTGTCCTCGTTGACATCGCCCCGCGCGTTGAGCCGGAGGGGGTAAAACGCATACTCGATTTTATGGGTGGCCACACGAACGGCTTCGCCTCGCTCGAAGAGGCCCGTGATGCCATCGCAGCCTATAACCCTCATCGCAAAGCAACCAGTAGCTTAAAAGGTTTACAAAAAAACCTACGACTAGGGAAAGATGGCCGCTACCGCTGGCACTGGGATCCACGCTTTCTTGAGCACGCCAACCAGCGCCTAGAGGGCGAGGCGATGTTCGACTACGAACGCTGCAAACAATCGGCCGCCAACTTAACCTTGCCCGTTCTTTTGATAAGAGGCATGCAAAGCGACGTTGTTAGCGACGAAGGAGCAGAAGAGCTTATTGAACTGATTCCCCACGCCAAGTATGTACAGCTGGAAAAGGCTGGCCATATGGTCGCGGGTGATCGCAATGATATTTTTGCTGCGGCAATACAGTCTTTCGTCGAGGGCATCGAACATTAACATTGCCATCGTTGAGAGTAGAGTCTAGCTGGAGGCAGCACCTGAAAAAAGTGCTGCCTAGAGAGGGAGGTGCTGTTTGGCTGCTGCGAACAGATATGTTAAACGCGATACTTAAACGTGATGCTTAGGCGGTTGCCAAAAGAAGGGCCGTCTTAATGGATGCCCCAAGTAAAACGTTTACTTTTTCACAATCACCGCATCCATAATAATTCGCCAAACGAAGTCGCCAACATCTTCAAGGCTATAGCGGCCATCGCTATGGAACCACGTGGCAACCCAGTTCAATGCACCAAGTCCCATTAACCTAAGCAGAACCAAGTCGACATCTGGGCGAATGACTTTCCTTTCCACCAGCAGCGTCAACATGCCGGCCCACAGTTGCTCATAGCGATCACGCAAGCGAACAATTTCCCGCCTAGCGTCGCCCTTCAGTGAGCGCCACTCGAACAACAAGGCGTAAACCATATCAGAGTCCGAGACCAGCACCCGTAAATGTGCATTGACGCCATGACGTAACTGTTCCGCCGGCGTATCGGTGGGGTCAAACGAACTGAGCAATGCTTCCGAGGCACGCATAAGCCCCAACTGCATCATGTCGATCAGCAACGCTTCTTTGGAGTTATAGCGGTAATGCAAGCTACCAGGGAGCATGCTGCACGCCTCTGCAACTTGCTTCACGGTGGTCCGCTCATAACCACTTTTCCGGAAAAGCTTGGCCGCTGTTGCCAGCACAAACTCCCTATCCGCCGTGGCAACTGATGTCGTTGTTTTTTTATTTTTCGCCAAGCGCCCTCCAAGTTCTGAAGCAATTCCTTACAGTCGCTTCATGCAGACTGGTTAATCTGCGCCATTTTAGCATATACCACCATTCTTCAACAGGATTTCAGACCAACAACGCCTCCTCGTGTTGACATTTAGTTGTTCAACCAAACAATATGAGGGCATAGCATGACTCAATAGTCACCTAGGGCAAAAAATATGACCATTGCAACGCTCGCCAGCAACTACGATGAAGTGATTCCTAGAGATCTTCACTTCGAAATGACCCCTGAGAATGTAACCCGCCATTGGTTCAACGGCGACCCTTGGACGACACACTGGATGAATGCCATTTTGGCCGCCGTACCAGACGGCGAGCGCTGGGTGATGAACTCAGCCCGACGCCAGCTTAGTCGCCTAACGCACGCGGGGGTCAAACAGGAGGCTCGTGCCTTTATTCGTCAAGAGCGGATTCATGCCCGTGAACATGATGAAATGAATGCAAGCTGCGTTGCTCACGGTATCCCCATCGATAAATGTGAAGCCGTATTCAAAGTAATCCGAGAGACATTCCAACACCGACTCAGCGATGATATGCAAAGCTCGGTCGCAGCAGCCTTTGAGCATTTCACCGCAATCATTTCTTCTGTCATGCTTGATAACCCTGACATGTTCGATAAAACCAACCCCGAGCTGCGTGCCATGCTGTACTGGCACTTCGTTGAAGAAACCGAGCACAAGGGGGTTAGTTTCGATGTTTTTATTGATGCTAGCGGCGGCGGCCTACGCGGTTACACACTGCGCACCAGCGGCATGGTATTTGCCACTCTCGTCGGCCTACCAATTTTAATCGGCAACCAGTCCTATCTTCTTTATAAAGACAAACAGCTCACCAACATTAAATCCGCAATCAAAATGGGCAAAACGCTCTTTTTCAACCCCGGCATCATGCGTAAAACCCTGATGGGCTTCTTCCCCTATTTTCGCCCAGGTTTTCATCCGTGGGATGATGACAACAAGGAAATTATCAACGTCTGGAAGCGCGCCTTCGAACAAACCGGTGACACCCATGAGGCGTTTCGCCGCCTGCACGACCATAGTCTTGCACAGCGCGTTGGCACACAAGAGTCCTCCAACCCATTACGTCAATCTGCGTGATCAAAGGATAATTTATGAGCAGGAAAAAACTTCGCTTATCAACTGGCGCAGCCGCCGTGATTACCGGTGCCGGCAGTGGTATTGGTCGCAGCTTTGCCTACGAAGTGGCCAAACGTGGTGGCGCCGTTCTCTGTGTCGACATTGATGAAATCAAGGCGCAGGAAACGGCGGACATGCTGACGTCTTTAGGCAGCCAGGCCGTCGCCTACACTTGCGACGTTGGCGATGCTAAGCAAATGGAAGTACTGGCTGACAAAGCGGAAGGGATTCTGGGTCGTCCGATTACACTGATCATTAATAATGCCGGTGTCGGCGCGGGCGGTCCAATAGGGGAAGTCTCTCTTGAAGATTGGCACTGGTGTCTGAACGTCAACTTGTGGGGCGTCATTCATGGCTGCCACTTCTTTGCACCGCGTCTTAAAGCGCAAGGCTATGGCGGCATTATTAACGTCGCGTCGGCCGCAGCCTTCGGCGCAGCGCCAGAGATGACAACCTACAACGTTACCAAGGCGGGTGTACTGTCTTTGACGGAAACCCTCGCCGCCGAGCTAACCGGAACCGGCGTTAAAGTGACGGCGCTCTGCCCAACCGTTGTACCAACCAATATCGTGAATAATGGACGCTTGCCTGCGGCCCGCCAGGAATTTGCCAAATCGGCGATGACCCGCTTTGCGTTGACCACGGCTGACATCGTCGCCAGAAAAACACTCGACGCACTCGACCGTGGGAATCTTTATATGCTGCCCCAAATTGATGGGCGCATCGCTTGGCGCATTAAACGAATCGCACCGCGACTCTATGCCAAAGTCATTGGTGAAACATATCGATTATTCGCCAGTTAACAGTGGTCACAACACCGACTCTTACGCATTTCATTTTCAATAAAAATAGGGATCGCAATGGCATCCATACCTGCCAAACTTTTAAAAACAGCTCTCTCGCTTGCGGTTAAACATAAGCCTCGCACGAAAGAGCGCCTCAAAAGGCGATTACGCCTGACCATGAATGCACCGCTATTACCCTCTAGCGTGCCTTCCGGCATCTCACTGCGCCCAGCAACCATAGCCGGCGTTCCCGGTGAGTGGCTGGAGCCAGCAGAAAGCACCATGACGATACTGTATTTTCATGGCGGCGCCTTTCTCGGCGGCACATTACGTACCTATCACCGCTTCTGTGGCGAACTGGCGAAACGCCTAAATGCCCGCGTTTTTATGCCCGACTACCGTCTCGCCCCAGAGCACCCGTTTCCAGCAGCGGTGAACGATGCCTTCTCTGTGTTTAAATCTCTGAGCGCAGAATGTGGCGCCCGCCAACCCCTTGTTGTAGCCGGCGACTCCGCTGGCGGCAACTTGTCGCTCGTAACACTGATGCGCGCGCGCGACGAAGGATTGCCGGCACCGCTGTGCGGCATTCTTATTTCGCCCGGCACCGATGCAACGGGTTCATTCCCGTCACTTAGCGCAAACAGCGCCTGCGATGTGATGCTCTCCGGTGACATGATTAACATGGCCATTGATATCTACCTCAACGGCGCCGACCCAACCCAGCCGCACGCATCGCCATGCCTAGGTAACTTCACCGATCTCCCCCCCATGATGGTCAGCGTCAGTGAAGAAGAGTGCCTGCGTGATGATGCCTACCACGTTGTTGAAAGTGCCCGCCGCGCGGGCGTCGCGACAACACTACTGTCGCGCCAAGATATGCCCCATGTATGGCCGATATTTTTTTCGCTGCTGCCAGAAGCAAGACAAGATATGCCGAAATTCATCGATTTTGTGCATGCACAGCTCGCATCCGCGACGAGAGATCTGTACGCATCCATTGATAACGCTGAACGAGCACAATCACCTGCAGCGTAAACATAAATCTGGAGAATAATGATGAACATGCCGGTATTTCCGCAGCGCAAACCTGACCATAAAAACACTGGCGTGCGAAAGCCGGAGCACGAAGTCGTTATCATTGGCGCAGGTATCTCCGGCATCGGCACCGCCATAGAGCTGAAAAATCAAGGAATTGAAAACTTCGTTATTCTCGAACGGGCGGCGGATGTGGGCGGAACATGGCGCGACAATCGCTACCCTGGCATCGCTGTCGATATTACCTCGTTCACTTATTCTTTTTCTTTTGATCAAAAGTCCAACTGGTCGAGAGTATTTGCGCCAGGCGCCGAGCTCTATCAATACACTCGCGGCGCTGCATCAAAGTTCGGTGTTTATCCGCATATTCGTTTTGGTGTAGAAGTCGAAAACACGCGCTTTGACGAGCAATGGCATATCTGGGAAGTCACTCTAAAAAGTGGCGAAACGATTACTGCACGTCATATTGTTTCCGCCTCTGGCGGTCTTATTTCACCGAAACTGCCCGATATCGAAGGACTGGATAATTTTGAAGGCGAAATAGTCCACACGGCCCGCTGGCATAGTGGTATTGATTTGCGCAATAAACGCGTTGCTGTCATTGGCACGGGTGCGACGGCCGTTCAGCTCATCCCAGAAATTGCACAGCAAGTAAAACAACTGGATGTCTATCAACGCACCCCTATTTGGGTGCTCAAAAAACCAGACCGCAACTTACCTGCTTGGCTAAAAAGCGCGTTCCGCCTATTGCCTGCGCTACAGCGCAGCGTGCGCCTCGCGACTGACACCATTAGTGAAACATTGATGGTTATCTCCACCATCTACTACAAGCAAGCGCCTTGGATCGTGCGCCGCTGCGAACAGGCGGCCATCGCCAATATGCAAGAACAGCTGCCGAACAGAAAGGATCTGTGGGATAAATTAACGCCCAAGTATGGCTTCGGCTGTAAACGCCCTACTTTTTCAAACGAATACTTCAAGACCTTCTCAGACGCCAACGTAGAATTGGTCACCACCGGCATAGACCGCATTACACCGCGTGGCATTCGCACCACCGACGGCAAGCAGCGACGTATCGACGTACTCATATTAGCCACTGGCTACAAAACCTTTGAAAAGGGCAACCTGCCCTCTTACGAAGTCTTTGGCCGAGACAAGCTGGAACTGGGCGAATACTGGGAGGAAAACCGATTCCAAGCCTACGAAGGCCTAACCATTCCGAAATTCCCAAACTTTTACATTATGCTTGGGCCCTACGCACTGATCGGCACCTCCTACTTTAAAATGGTCGAAGGCAATGCCATTCACCTGACCCGCTGTATTCAGGAAGCCAAAAAACGCAAGACAACCTGCGCCGAGGTGCGCGAAGACGTCCACAATCGCTACTTCCAAGATATCTTAAAACGGCAGCAGAGCACGGTGTTCCTGAACCACAATTGTGCCCAGTCCAATAGCTACTACTTTGATATTCATGGTGACGCACCCATGTTAAGGCCATCCACATCCGTAGAAATGCTGTGGCGGGCACGCCACCTTCCAATGAATAACTATGGCTTTAGCGAGGCGCCCGGCCTAAAAAATCTGGCCGAAGAATCGATACAAGAACGCATGAAAAGTGCATCCATCACCCCAGATATTCAGCAGCCAATTGAGCCCATTAAGTCAAAATACGGCAGTTAACGCAGACATACTCAACATACGAAAAAACCAAGGTCGCATTCATGCGGCCTTGGTTTTTCTACCTTGAGCCGTTTCGTTTAGAAACTCTTAACCGGCAAGAATGATAAGGTTAGGTCGACAGCCAAAGGAGGCACCTCTAACACCACCCCAGCCAATCCGATATTCAGCACATCGATATTGGCATTTATGATTAATGGGTCTGGGTTCGATACTTTAAGCAGCAGACGACCGTCTTCAATAAATCGCAGTGGCCCTTCCAAGGTAACATTCTTAATGCGCTTACTGCGTATATCATGGCCTACTTCAATTCCAAACACAGCAGGCTTAAGTTCCGGCGCATCAATCAGAATATCAAAGCTAGTGCTAAACCAAGGACCGCTATCTGTCTCAGTAATATAGCCCGTTATTGGGCGTACCCCGCCCTCTGCGTCTGATTCATAATCCAACCTCAACACTAACGGTCCGGTATCCAAACCAATAGTAATAATAAATAATGCTTTTGCTTCCAAATAAACCTGCGTCGTAGTCAAAATACTTGGCAAAACCTCTGCCCGAATAGCCCCTGTTACCACATCAGCAGTATTAGGGTCCCCATCCACTAAACGACGTGTCACTTCAACATCTGGGTCATAATCGCGCAGTTCTGCCTGTAGAGCGCCGACCCCCAAAAAAGCAAAACGATTCTCTGGGCAATCAGTGCCAATACTGCAGCCGAGATTACTCGACGTAATGATCCCCGAGGTTGAGGCAAGCTCAAGGCGCAAATAGTTCGGTGGCGCAATTAATTCACTTGAGGGTTCGGGGCCCGGCAAAGGTTTTGCTTCACCCTGGCCGGGCTCATGAATCAAATTGGCATTGACATCCACTGTCGGCAGGGCACGAAGCGTCACCAAGGTTCGGTCATCATCTTTGGGGATAAAATGATTCACCATATCTGGGCCGCCACCACGCGCAAGTGGCACAGTCTGACTCGTTTGTGATAGCTGCCGGGTCTGCAATGGCGCACCATCCGGTGCACAGATCGCCGTAACACCACAGTCCGCAACGCTGGAACGATGATTACCATTGGACTTTAATGTGTAACGATATAGCGCGTTGGCGAGCCAGGCTTCATTCGGGCGGAACTCAATACGTTGCGATGTTAACGAAAGATTCCCCGGAACAGGCTGCCACGTAACGCCATCAACATCTCGTCGCTCAACAATAAACGTCTGTCCTTCAATCACCGTATCCACATCGATATTGCGCGAAAAAATAACCCTCAGTGCATAGTGGGTATTAATTGTCGGTATTGGCCATAACGGATCGCTATTGGCACCGCCGACACAACGGCCGTTACGCCAATCCTCCACTGGCCCTGACAACACTGCATTACGAAAGGCACAAGGATAGCCAGGGTATAGTGTTGCCACCATTGGCGATCTCAAATTCGTCTCAGACGATGACGGCAAATAAAGGTCATCCAAACGGATCGGCAAAAAATAATCCTGATCGAGCAAATTCCCCTGCATATCTTTTATCAAACTGCTGAGCTGTATCTCATAGTCCGTATTATGCTCAATAGCAGATCCCTCGATGATCAATGAGGCGCCGTCGACACGCATCGGCATTGAACCATCGGTAACTACCACGCTATTTTTGCGAATAGTGATTGCACCTGACTGAAGCACTGAATCAGGAGAAATCGGTTTGGTGAAATTCAATATTATCGCATCGCCTGGACGAGCATTTGACTGATAGTTCTCACCCGGCGTCCACGAATGCAACTGCAAAGGAGAGCTGTCCGTTGTCGGCTGAGGGGCATTACGCTGATCTTTGTATGCTTCCATACGAAAAGATATTAAACCCGACGCTTTCTCAAGGCCGAGCACTTCAGGTTCAACCACACCAACGGCATCTATTGTCAGCACACCCTCCTCTACTATCGCCAAACCAACAATTTGAATATTTAGCAAGTTTTGGCTGAGGGCAGCATTCGCCTCCAAACCCTGCGCCGTCATCGCAGCATCCATCGTTAACACAGCATAGCGCGGTGCATCATTGGCGTCAGAAAATGGATTAGGCAGCAAATAACCACTGGCATCACTAAGCAACGTAACAATCACGTTGCCCGTTTCAATGCCCGCAGCAGTTTGGCCGACAATATTTATTTCAACTGGCGTGCCGATTAACGTAGACCCTGCTGGCACTCTTAACGGGATGGCATCGACAAAATTTGGTACAAAACCTAAATTCGCGGCGAGATCGCCACTTAACGATGTTGCGCTCTGATCGCCAATAACAAAGGACGTAATCGGGATTGAATTAAGCAAGGCGCCGGTTAATTTCGACTGCACATCAGCCGACACGGAATCAAGCGATCCGACCCTCAATATCGCCGTTTCCCGTGGCGCAGTATTCTGTGGAACCAGACCTTCTCTCTCAATTAACGGTAACGTATCACCAAATAGATTGACGACACCATCGAGCACTAGCCGATACTCGGACCCCGCTTCGAGATCGGTCAATGGGTCAAGCGTCAAATAACGCCCCTGATGAAATAGCCCGACCGATTCTAGCAACGCCCAGGTATCTTCCGATAGGCGCTTTTCAACTCGAATGGTATCGCCATACGTAATGGATCGAGGATCAAGCGGATAATTAAACGCCAACCGGAAAGAAGAAAAGTCGACAAACGGCATCGCACCCAACGTACCGATCGGATCAAGAGGCGCCACACCGATAAGGTCAAAAAACCCTTTACCCAATTCAATTTTTGCGCCAACTTGCAATCCCGCAGTCGTAAAAACAAAATCGTCGAATACTGATGTCTTAACACCCGCAGAGACACCGCTTAAATCACCACCAACTACCCTATACTGCAACGCAGGCGTCAGCGGCTTCAACGGACGTAGCATGACACTTTTTCGATCCGATGAAACCGTGTGAGTCACGTTAACCTGGTCCTCACCAACAGCCTCAGTGAGCTGTAGCGTATTAGCAATATTGTCTAGGCTCGTCTGATCTAACGGTTCGGAAAAATAAACAATTAATGGCGCTGTAACGGGCACCTCCGACTGGCCGGGGTATGGATAAGCGAAGTAGACAGCCGCCGGATCGCGCCACGGCACGGAGATATTATCTTCACCGCCACAGCCGGATAACAAACCGACGATTGCAAGCCCAACAATAAAGAATGCGCTATTTATTATTTTCATGCGGCTCTCCTAAGTTAAAATCGCAGCGCTAATGAAGCAGACAGGACATGAATGTCGCCATCCACACGTACCGTTTCATAAGGCGCCGGATCTGTAGGCGAATTAATATTGGTTAACTCAAAATCACGTTCATCCAACATTTGAAACTGATAACCTAATCCGACTTCGACCGGCAAAGACATGCCCGGAACCCTGTTAAATCGATAACTTGCACCAACGCCGATTAGCACTTTGTCGACATCAAAATAGTTCACATCCTGAGAGCGATTACCTTTCAGGGGGGAATCTTCTTTCGAAATACCACCAATCAGTTTTAGCCGCTCATTCCATTGATAGCTAACCCCCAGACGCGGAACAGAGATATCTTTAAAGCGCAACGCGGCCTGATTACGTACTGTGTCACCGGCAAATTTTTCGCCTAACTCGGACCACTTTTGCTGCTCTAACGATCCAACGAGTTCGAATTTCCCGACAGGGATCAGGATGGCCGCGCCGATAACTTCTGGTTGATAGCTATCCAGAGTAACAATAACCAGGTCCAGACCCGGGGCCGGGACAACACCGGGGATGACCACATTGGCATCGACACTGACTTCATACTCTGCATCGCCGCGCCAAAATAACGCGACCTCCGAATCATTTAATAATTCAGGCAAACAATCCGACGAGCCACAAAAGAGTTTCTGCGGGCGAATATTAACGCCAATGATCGGCGTCAGTGATGGCTCTGCATTAAGCGACAGTGACTCGCTGTCAGTATTGCCGGCTAGGTCGCTTACCGCATCAAGGCTGGCTGTTGCGCTCAACGTGAGCCGCGCGCCAATACCCACATCAATACCCGGCAAAAAAGAACGCTTGGCTCCGGCCAACGCCAAATATAAAGGTTGCGACTCATACCGCAAAAACTGCCCTTCGCGGGAGGTGCTGGCAGAATATGGAAGGAAATTATTGGCGTGCTCATCTACTCCGATATTCAAGCCAAAAGAGTAGTCATCACCGCCGGAAAGAGCGCCGGAAAGCGTCGTTTTAACACCCAGCAGCAGCAACTGAGACGATTGATCGCTCAGGACATCGCCGGCGCGCGCAAGTGGAGCATTTCCACCTAAGGAGGCAGCACGAAGCTCCTGCTCTCCATGCTGCATGACAACAGCTATTTGCCCCTCTGTTGAGCGAGTCATTGCGGCAGGGTTATAATAAACAGCCCAAGCATCAGACTGAAATGGCGAAAACGCCATAGCTGAGCCAACATTGATGGGGCCTAAACCGTAGGTTGTTGCAGAATCACCACTTCCAGCCATTAAGACCGTGGAAAGGCTAAGGCATGCTCCAGCCAACAGCGTATAGAGTGTCTGCTTTGTTAAAACAATATGATTGCTAATTTGCAAGCGTAAAGACGTATAACGCATTTTTATTCCTTTAAAAACTGCCACCTCCACCACGACAGCGGCGATGATGATATCCCTATAATTGGCACTCCGGCCAAACCCACTTGCGACTTGATCCATTGACATTTGGTCGCTTGACCAACACAATACCGTTAGATAACACGACGTGCCAATCAGGCTATCGTCTTAAATCTGTATAAGAAATGTATCGCTAAAAAAGAGAAGGAGAAGAAACGTATGTCAGTGCTCTCAGGTATTAAGCCTAGAAAAACCACATTTGACGTAAAAGATGTGCCCATTTTCTGGAACGATGGCGACCCAGTCTTGACGCGCTTCTTCGACGCTCTTTCTGTGCACTTTCCTGACGGCGAGCGTTTCTTTATTGATTCGGTGCGCAATTATCAGGACAAAGTAACCGACCCGACATTACGTCAGGATATTCGCGACTTTATTCGCCAAGAGGGACAGCACGGTATCGTTCATGATACCTACAATGACGTCATGGCCGCTCAGGGCATCAACGTCGACAAAATCATTAAGAATATGAAGGTCGTGCTAGGTATTACACAAAAGCGGCTCCCGAAGAAATTCCAGCTGGCCCTCACCGCCGCGTTTGAACACTTCACCGCCACTCTCGGCGAGGCAATGATGACTGGCGATGCGGATATGTTCCGCAACAGCGACCCGGTAATGCGCGCCCTTTTTATGTGGCACGGCGTCGAAGAGGTTGAACACAAGGCTGTCGCGTTCGATGTCTACGAAAAAGCCGCTGGCGGTGGTTACTTTACCCGCGCCAGTGCATTAATCGCTGGCACAGTAATGGTTCATGTCTTCGTCGCGCCCGTGTTCTGGCATATGCTAAAACGTGATGGCATGAACAAAAGGCCAATGGTTCTACTACGAGGCCTTAATCGTCTATATGGCCCGCGTGGAATGATGACCAAAATGATACCAGCGTACTTACACTGGTTTAAGCCTGGCTTCCACCCATGGGATAGTGGCATACCTGAGAACGTCGCCATTTGGCTGGCCGAATATGAAAAACACCAAGACCCAATGGAAGCCTCGCGCGTTGTTTTTGAAGCCGCTGACGAAGAGAGAAAGGTAGAAAGCGGCGCTGTCGCAGCCTGACGCGGCAATCAGATAGTCCGCGAGGCCTCACCTTGAAAAAAATCTCGCCGTTTAGCTGCGCATCCGCAGCGCCCGAACGACGAGACTTTTTTTATATCCAGTCCCGTTATCGCCCAGCGTAGCCTCTCAGCTCACCGCTCTCATCACTCCAGCCCAAAAAACTAATAACTAAGGTGTAGTGGCACACTAAATTTGGCCACCTAATTAGAGGTGATAAACTC
>TARA_R110002073_G_scaffold335810_2_pt1 | contig 65718 bp, 58 predicted proteins | sample TARA_R110002073 | Tara Oceans TARA_R110002073 (sample SAMEA4397174) | marine metagenome | biome: Polar Biome; feature: [DCM] deep chlorophyll maximum layer (ENVO:01000326); material: water (ENVO:00002006), including particulate matter (ENVO:01000060) such as... | depth 40 m
CGGCCGGCGCTTCGCCTGCCGACTCGGTGGCGTCTGCAGAGGCGGCGCCGGCGGATTCGGCAACTGCGAAGAACTCTGGCAAAAACTTGCACACATTCTATCGCGAGCCCTCATCACGCGTCGACACAGTCAATGGTCGTTACGACCTTGGTTGGCGAGTCGCTGATGTCGGTGTAGGTGATCTTACGGGACAGGGGCGAATCAGAAGTGAAGACTAGGTTATGCTACCGAGTGTCTCGTCGCCGCCACTCTTGAACTTAGGTAGTACTAAATGAATCGCGCCAACAAATACCTCGCACTCCTTCTTCTCACGACATTTGCTGCGGCATGTTCGCAGGCCAAACCCAAGGCAACCACAGGGCCCGAAAAACCCGGATGCTTCTTTGATGGTGATGTTTCCGATTCGGTAAAGGTTACAAGCGAGGCTATCGGCGATACGCAGGTACTCAACCTTAGCTGGGAGGCAACCACGACGCCTGGTGCAACCTGGGTCCCGCCGCAGCGCATTGCCACTGCCGACCTCGGATCGGGCATTGAGTGTAGTGCGCCGTTTGACCTCTTCCCCCCAGGAGACATCGCTGTAGAGGTCACAGGCGAACGGTTACTGCAATTAACGATACCCAAGGCCTCTGCCGTATCGCTTGCCGATCGCTGCTCGTCGGGGAAACTCGAAATCATGGTCAACGTCAATCCAGGCGGATACGCCGAGCCTTGTACGGATCTTGGCAGTGGCGGGCTTCCCTTCTATACAATCGCCATTGCAGTCTCAGTCTCTCCAACAGGTGATCTTGAAGTCGGCGCGATTACCGCAGGTAAGGGGCTCGAAGGCTAGCGACGCTACTCAGGAAAATCCCGATCTGTACGAGCTGGGCCCGAGCGAGCTTGCCGTTGCGACGCATCTTGCGATAAAAACGTCCGATGATTCGTTCGCTTACGCTTTCCGCAGCTCTTGCTGCACTTGTACTTACTGGTTGCAGCAAAAAAGACGCCGAAACGACTCCCAAGAAGGAGACGCCTGTGGAAGTGGCGCCCGCTACCGACACGCCCCCTGTGGCTCCAGCCAAGCCCGTCGCAAGTTGCCCGGCCGGAACAACTCTTACCGCCCTCGACTCGACAAACGATTTGTCAGCAGTTGGTCCATTCGACCTCGGCACTTTCACCAAGGCTGTCGCCAAGTCTGAGAAGAACGGTTCGGCGGTAACGGTTTACCTCTCCAATCGCGACTATTCCTTAGACGACTACGCCAAGATGGCATCACCCGTGGACAAAGCTGGGGATGCTTATCTATCGATCTCCTTCTATGCAAAGGATGGCCCGGTAAAGGCTGCGGCCTTTGGCGAAAACCCACACACAGGTGAGCCTGCCGACTACGTTGGAGCGTCTCTCATCGTCAACGACCTCGCCATTGGTGTGAGCTTGGGCGAAAGCAAGGCCGAGATTGTCGCTATCACGGACACGCAAGTCTGCGGAACCTTCGCGCTTCATGGCGCGCATGAGATGGACGGGCGCAAGACCCACTTCGAGGGCACTTTCGTCGCCCCTCTCTCGGTAAAATAATCGCTCATCGATTCGAACTTCTATCTAAGAAGTATTCTTTCTCACAAAGTTGTTCGTCATGCCCTCTGTCATCACATTACGTTCCCTTTTTTGGGCGAGTCGGATGTGGTGGCTGGCATGGATGGCGACCGTCGCCTGCAGCTCCGCAAAGACTGAGAAGACTCCAACGGCTGAGGGCAAGGCAATGCCGGATGTCGACGTGCCCACCTCGAACGAGCCGCCCTTGGCGATCGATAAAAGAGGCCCCTCAGAGGATATTCTCTTTCATCGGGGCGCAGCACCCGTGCTCACCGGCTGGGAAGACTCTCCAGAAAAACTCTCAGCCGCCTATTGCCTCGAGTGTCACCGCGAAACCCATGCCGAATGGGAGAAAGGCATGCATTCCAAAGCCTGGACGAGCCCAATCTTTCAGCGCGCCTACGAATTTGAAAGCCACAATTGGTGCGTCAACTGTCATGCACCGCTAAGCCAAAACAAACAGGGCGCCGAACCTTGGTCGAAAGAGGGCATCAACTGCGCGACCTGCCACGTGCGAGATGGGCAGATCTTGGGCGTGCGCGCCGTGGCGGGCGAAGAAGGCAAGAGCCACGATGTAGTCGCTACGCCCTATCTAGGCACTTCTGCGTTCTGCGCCGAGTGCCATGAGTTTAACTTTCCCGAGTCGTTTGCTCATACGGTTACCTATTCGGATCAGCCAATGCAGCACACGTATTCCGAGTGGCTTGCAAGCGGTCGCGAACGCTGCCAAGAGTGCCACTACTCGGGCCATCAATTGTTGGGTCCTCACAACGAAGCGTGGATGCGCGAGCAGTTTACCGACTTTCAAGCGGAGGCTCTTGATGACGAACTTCTGCACATGAGTTTTCGCGTTGCCCGGCGCGGGCATATCACTCCGACGGGCGACTTGTTTCGCTCTCTTGTATTTGTTCTCAGTGCCGACAAGGCGCGTACGAAATTGTTGTATGAGAAGCGTTGGGGACGCTTCTTTGGAACCGGGTGGACGAAACCCAATCAGATCAGCACCCACGCAATGAAGCGCAATAGTGGCCTTGGCCCCGAGCAGGATGCTGTCTCGCTCACCTTGGATACGCCCCCAGCAGGCCCGCTCTACGGTGCTCTCATCTTTTACTATCACGACCCTTTTTTCGCCGGCGAAGGAAAGGGCCGCGATCAGGGGTCGAGTTTGACGATTTGGGCAGATAAACTTCGCTGATGTATAGAACAACGCTTTGGCTCTCGGTCCTCATTGCGCTTCCTCTTGCTGCCTGCAGCAAAGCCGAAGATAAAAACGACGAGGCGAAGACGCCTGTTGCAGAAGTGAAAGACGAAGTCGCCAAGACTCCGACAACGCCGCCGACTACTCCGGCAACCGCGCCCGCAACGGATGAGGCGACAGCGAAGGCTCCGGCCAAAGCAGCGCCTGCGAAGGACTACCTAACCACAGCTTGGGGCATGTACGTAAACCGTGTGCCTGGTGGCGCCTCCGACAACGCAGGCACGCCCGACGAAGAGCGCGCCAAGGCTGAGACACTTCGCAAAGAAGGCTACGCACTTTACAAAAGCAAGAAGGATGCGGATGCGGTTGTGAAGTACGAAGAGGCCCTTAACCACTGGGCCAATGGCGAACTCTACTACCAATACGCAAATAGCCTTTCCAACATCGATCGCCTTGAAGACTCGATCAAGGCCTACGACATCGCCATGCAATTGGGCTACGAGAAACCCGAACTCACCTTGTACAACACGGCTTGCTCCTACAGCCGCTTGGAAAAGGCCGAGCCTGCCTACGAGTACCTGGCCCGAGCAATTGACCGGGGCTACAACGCCTTTAAGTTCATTGAAAAAGACCCAGACATGAAGTTCTTGCGCTCCCAGCCCGACTGGAAGAAGCGCATCGAAGCTCTGGTTCCGCCCGAGGTTCGTTTAAGCTCAGATAAATTCGTAGGAAACCTCGAGGTCATGACACCTCGCGACCCCGAGTTGTACACCCTCTGCGCAAGCGGCAAAGTGCACTATAAATCGGATATTGCCAACGACGGAAGCTGCTGCGGCTCTGTCTCGACAGGGACCTGGTCTGTGGAAACCGGAGACCTGGTTGTGACTTGGAAAGAGACCTGCTCGAGCTCGGCTACCGGCGAGAAGAAAGAGATGGGCGGTGGCTGCGACTACTTCGAAGGCTGCGGTGAAGCCGTGTGCGCCCCCGAGACCGAGATGGGCACCTACGTTCTTGTCCAGCGCGAAGAACTCGCCAAGATGAAAAATAAGAAGAACTTGGACAGCGCCTACGACGGCGAAGCCATGCTCACCAAGTTTGCAGGCTCTGAGCCCGACGCTTGTAAGTAGCGCCTGCTTTGCTACCGCTCCAGGTTCGTTCTACGGATTTGGGGCGAGCAGTTGGTGCTTCTAAGAGCACCAACCTGCTCGCTACTCTGAAACCGGAATCCCGTGCTTGTAGCGCAGCTTTGCCTTGACCGAACCATCGGGATTAAACGCCACCCGCTCACCGTGCATCGCACCCTGAACGTACTTGCTACCTTCGCGAGTCTTGCCGTTGGCATGCCAGTCAACCGAGCGTCCGCTTAGGATGCCCTTGGCATTGTAGTTGCGCTCGAAGCTGTACTTGCCGTTGGTGTGGTAGCCGTAGTGCTTTCCTAGGGCTCGGCCGTCTTTAAAGACGCCAATGTAGCTTGCGACGCCATTGGGGTGCTTCGATTCAACAGCCCCATTGCGAAGTACACCGCTGTCATAGTGCAGCTGCTCGGTGATGCGGGCATTCGCGTATTGGGTCTTCTCTAGCAGGTTCCCTTGCTCGTCCCAGCGCTTGTGCTCGCCGTGCATCGTGCCGTCCGCATACGTGGAACTGCTAGCGGCTTCGCCATTGGCAAAGAACACCGTGCTGGTGCCATGTAGCTCACCATTGCGGTAGTTCTTCTCCGATGTCTTAAGGCCGTTGCTTTCCCAAATTGTTGTCGTGCCGCTCAGCTTGCCGTTGGCAAACTTCGACTCAGAGAACTTCTCACCATTCGGAAACCAAGCGACGCTAACGCCATGCAATTCGCCATTGCGGTAGGCCGCCTGGGACTCTTTGATTCCGTCGGCGCGCCATTTTGTGGCTCTTCCGTTGAGCTTGCCGTTTGCAAAGGTTGCTTCACTCGACTTTTCGCCGTTGGCATGCCAGTAGGTGCTAAGCCCGTGCAGTTCGCCGGCTCGGTAACTGATGTTCGACGTTGCCAGCCCAGTCTCACTCCACTTAAGAGCTTTTCCGTTTAGCTTGCCCTTTGCAAAGGTCGCTTCGCTCGATTTCTCGCCATTGGCGTGCCAGTGCGTGCTTTGCCCGTGAAGCTCGCCAGCCCGATAGCTTAGGTCCGAAGCGTGCAGCCCATCTCCATGCCAACTGCGGTCTGTGCCGTCGAGTTTGCCGTGGGCGTAGGTCGACTCGCGAGATTTCTCGCCATTGGCATGCCACAAGGTGCTTCGTCCGTGAAGCTCACCGCCAGCATAGAAAACTTCTGAAATCTTCTTTCCGCTCGCGCTCCATTTCGTGACGCTGCCGTCGGGCACCTCCCCTTGGTAGACGCCGTCGATTCGTCCTTCCGCAGTCCACGTAGTAGAGCGACCGCTGATCTTACCTGCAGCGGTCTTGCACGCGACAAGGCGCCCCGGTGTTCCGCGAGCAACCGAGCCCTCAGGGCAGGCATCGTTGCTCTCCCACCACTGCTCTCCCATATGCTCGGCCGGCGGCATGGCATATGCGACCTGCTCAAGACTCTTTGGGCCATGAACGCAGCGCGCGTAGCCCTCTTTGGCATGCCCGACTACGCTCTTGCCGGTTTCGATCTGCACAACCCAAGGCTGCTTCTGATCATCAACCCGAGGAATCTCCTCGCTGCTAAAGAGCACGCCCTCGGCGGGCACTCCGCGCTTTAAACCATCCTTGATCGCCACAGACGAGCCTGTCGAAATAAACGTCGATCGCAACTCTCCAAGAGTCGGGAGTCGCCAGTCGTGGCCAAGAGCCGCGCAGTACGCATCCGTCTCCCAATACTCCATCACAACCGAGATGTTGTTGGACCAGTACAGATTCGTCTCAGGATCGATCTGAAAGTTGCCACTCTTGGACTCGGTGACCGCAGTGGGAACCTCCTCGGCCAAGAGCGTATCCACCGCCGACGGCTTTGGAGAACCGCCGCAGGCCAGGAGTGAAAGAGGTAAGAGCGTAAAGATACTAGGAGTTCGGAGCATGAGCGTGGTGCCTTCCCCCTTGGGAGTCCTTGTGAAGGCCTATGTCGCACCGTTTTTGCAATTGATCCGGGCCAGAGGAGATCGGGGCAGGACCCAGCGGAGCTCGCCGCTTAGGGCGCGGCCGACACCACTGCTTTGAGTGTGTCTGTGATGCGCTCCCAGCCGCCTTGGTGGTTGCCCTGGGACTCTTCGCTCGGCAATCCGGTGTGACGGAGCGTAAGCGTTGTTTCGCCTGCATCGGTCTCGGCAAAGTGTAACGTTACGAGGCTCTCGGTCTCGTTGAAAGGGTTGTTCCAGGTAAAGGCAAGCGTCGAGTACTTGTCGATCGTCTTGTAGATTCCGTGGTGAGGAAGCTCCTGGTCGCCCGCTTTCATCACGACAAGGTATTCGCCGCCCTCTCGCGCATCGGCCTTCGCTTCGGCAGTCATGCCATCCATCGGTAGCATGAACTTGGCAAGTGCTGTTGGGTCGAGCCAGGCGTCAAATACGATACGAGGCGTCGCGGGAATTGTCTTCGTGATTTCTAAATCAAATGTACTCATGGGGTTTTCTTCTTCCTTCGTTTCTTGGTGTTAGCGTCGTTCTGTTTCGCTTTTGCGTAGTCGACGAGCCCGTCTAAGCGCTCGCTCCAAAAGTGTTGGTAGAAGTGCAAGAACTCGTAGGCGGGCTGCAGGGTCGCCCAGTTCACTCGCAAATAGTGAACTCGGCCCTCGACACGGCGAAGCAAGAGGCCTGATGCCTCAAGAACCTTTAGATGCTTTGAAACACCGTTAAGGCTCATGTCGAATGCCTTCGCAATGTCGCCGACACTAAGCTCGGCAGACTCTCGAAGCAGCGCAAGGATGCGCCGTCTCGACGGGTCACTCAGCGAGTGAAAGACTCTATCGAGGTCTTCTTTGGAGTTATCGTCAACCACGTAGTTGAATGTATAGTCAACCAGATGGTTGTGCAATGGGAAAACAGCCCTAAGGGTCGATTTATCCGGATTCGGCGCAGATCACGTTCGTGAACGTGTGAGTTGTTTTATCGCTGCACGCGGAAAACGCCGGCAGCCACGCCCTCGGCGATATGCTTGGTGCCATCCGCATAGCGGATTTCGACGCGCTCGACAGACTCGGCTCCGCAGAGCCCGAACGTGACGGTTGGTGGCCCACTTGACATATAGCCTGAGCCTGCCTGCACCACCTGAATCTGAGTTTGGCCCTCGCTCACGACGCGAACCGTGGCGCCGATTGCACGTACAGGCGGCGTGATCTCGACACGCAGAAAACGAGAATCCTCGGCAGCCGTGTTGCGCAAGACCTGAATGCCGCGCCCGCGCACGCCCTGAACGATATCGAGATCACCGTCGCCGTCGATATCGCCATAGGCGGTACCTCGGGCGTCGGTCTCAGCGATTCCATTGATGAGGTTCCAAGCGGGTGCGAACGTCCACTCTTGGTTGTGCAGAAAGATCTCATCGCGCTCGATGTGGGTGGCGAGATGAACATCGGGGTACCCGTCCAGATCAAAGTCTTGAATGGCGACGCCCCAACACACGAGCCAGTCGGCTTGTAGGGTGGAGATGCCGTCGAGCCCAAGCGCGAGGGCGGAGCTTTGGTAATGAAGCCCTTCACCGCTCGCCACAAATGCCGCGTTGCCCCGTGAGGTATCGGTCTGCTCGGTGTCGGTCACGATGATGTCCAATGTTGCATCGCCGTTTAGATCGCCAAAGGCAACGCCCATGGCATGCATGGCGTCAGTCGCAACCCCGGCGGCCGGCGCTACATCGCGCCAAGTGCCATCTCCGAGATTTTCGTAGAGACAATCTTCGAAGAAATCGTTGGCCACGTAGATATCCAAATCGCCATCTTCATCGAGGTCGGCCATTCCAAGTCCAAGCGTTGAGCGCCCTTCGCATGCAAGCGCGTTGGGAGCCGCCACAAAGCCGTTGCCTGTTCCGAGCAGCAAGACATTGGGCGCAAGGCCAGGGCCGTGCTCTGGCAAATCTCCGCGCCATTGGCCGAGGTAGAGATCCAAGACACCGTCGCCGTCGACATCGCCTGCGGCCGCAGCATAGGCGTGCGATGCGACGCCGTTTAGGCCCGCTTCGCTGGTCGCATCCACGAATGCAAAGGCGCCATCATTTTGGTAGAGGCGAAGGTTTGCGCCGGCGATTCCGATCAATAGATCCAGATCCTCGTCACCATCAAAGTCAAAGAGCAGCGCAAACGTCCCGTTGTCTGCATCGCGCCACGCAGGACGGGCAGCTTCTTCAAAGCGCCCATCGCCGAGGCCGCGATAGACCACAGGGCTTCGTAGTGCCGGCGCGTTTCGCTCGCTCCGCACTTGCACGACATCTAGGTAGCCATCGCCATCGAGGTCGGCCAAGCCCACTCCTGGACCGTACTTGTCGACGTGATACCAGCCCGCTTCCCCACCAAAGGGATTGTCTGCGAAGTCGGGGCTTAGCGAAGAAATGTCGGCAAAGTCTAAACCCGAAGTGCAGCCCTCGGGACCGACCCAGGCGTCGGCACGCGACCGCGCATCGGTAGCTTCCGTGTCACTCGGCGCTTGCCCACATCCAACAACGAGAGGCAATATGACTGCGAAGGGGAAGCGCACAAGGGCACGCTATCATAGCTCTCACTGAGCGGTCCTGTGGATCGAAGCCGCGACTCAGTAAATCTCGCAATTGAGAATCTGTGCGATACTCCTACGCGTAATGCGAGGCAAGAGCTGGCGACCGGGCCGCAAAACTCCAAAGGTTAAGAACGGCAAAGTGCAGAAGAAGCACCGTTGGGACTACTATGCCAAGGAGTACAGTGTTCCTGCGGGCCAGTCCGAGTTGCCAATTCTCTGGGAGCCTGCGATCCGCCGACACAGGCACTTGGTAACAGAGCGCGACCTGCGCTCGTTCATTTCCATCATTCCTGGCTGGAAGAAATACTCCCAAGGGCTGTGTGGCATCGTTCTCGGCGACGGCGATGATGATTGCTATGGATGGCACGACGAAGGAGTGATCTGCATCAACGCCTGGTCTGCTGACATTCAGGAGGCCTGGGACGAAGACTTCTTTCTGGAGCATCAGGAAATCCTCGACCGGCTTACCGTTCCGTACGAACGCGACGGTGACGAATACTACTGCGAATTCACGCCCAAAACCGCCTCAGCATTTCTCTTAACCCATGTCTTTCTCCATGAACTCGGTCATCACTACGATCGCATGCAAACCAAAGCGCAAGAGCATTGCCCCGGAGGCGAGACCTTCGCCAAAAGCTTTGGCAACGCACTCGCCGACCAAGTGTGGCCGGAGTTCTGCCGAGTGTTTCGCTTTTAGGCCAGGAGGCCTCTGCGTTGACGAAGGGAACACTGAATTGGGACGCCCCGGATGTCTTTGCGAGGCCAAGCAATTCCGCATAAGAATTATACTCAGGCGGAAAGAGGCTCTGCCATTCTAAGTGCAAAGCAGCACCATCGCTCATACGCTCAACGAGGTCACTAAGCTGCATGTGAACTTGTCAGAAATCTGCGTTGGTTGCTGTCGCGAGATCTTAGGCGATGCGCTCCTCCGCCCAAGGCTCAAAGATGTCCACTTCACCACTACGTTAACTAGCGAGCATCTGGCCAACGCCAAATGGGCTGCTCAAGCAACTTCTGACCTCGGACAAGAGTTTGGCCATAGTGCTTCTCCAAGTGGATCGACTGACACACGCTGTGCTTCTTTAACTCTTGAGCTAGAACCAGCGAATGGGTGATAACCCAAACTTGCGTGGTCTTACTAGCCTCGCCTATCAGCCTACCCAGTGCCGGCAGAAGATCCGTGTGGAGGCTGGCCTCGGGCTCATTGAGGACCATGAGAGGGGGTGGCCTAGGCGTGAGCAAGGCAGCGATCCACAACAAATATAGGAGTGTTCCTTCGGAGAGCTCGGAAACTGAGAAAGGACGCAACAAACCTGACTGACTAAACAGAATCGAGAATCGAGAATCACCATCAACGGCAACTTTGAGCTCACACTCGGGGAATGCATCTGCAATGGACTTCTGAAGTGCTTGGTGATCGCCAACTTCAATAATCGTTTGAAGCGCCGCTCCAAGATCCCGCCCATCTTGATGCAAAATAGGTGTGCGGGTTCCAATGCGAGATTGTCGCGCAGGTGCCTCGCGGTCGGAGCGAAAGTGATCGTAAAAACGCCACTGTCGTACAGAGCTGCGCAATTCATTGAGCGCCGGAATCGAGCTAGGCACAAGGTGCGAAGCCAACACGCTTTGCTCCATCTCAATCAAGCCGCTCTGAACTTCCCACTTACGATCTGGACGAACTTTGACACTGCCTGCCTTGCGGTCAAGCACCGCAGCCGTCGGGTGATACGTGTCACCGTGCCAAATCCATTCTCGTTTGATCTCTGGATCTAAGAAGAATGCTGATGGTGGTGGCTTCCCTGGTCCCTGCTCATGCGGAGGATGGCCAAGAGAGATCGCATAGCCAAAGTCCTCTGAAGCGAATCCCAGGTGTAGTCGCTTGACTAGGTTGCGTGGGCCGCCTTCTACTTCTCGATGTCGTAACGGATCGTTCCCTACTCTTTCGGGGCCAGCCCAAAAAGCCGACGGAAGCCCACCCTCTAATGCTAGCGCACCAACGACACCAGCCTGCGCGGTGTCTGCAAGTAACCGCAGAGCTCTATATAGGTTTGACTTCCCTGTACCGTTTGCGCCAGTTACAACATTCAAGGGCGCAAGTGGAACAACCACGTCGAAAAGACTTCGATAGTTAGATATGGCTAGTGTTTTGAGCATATTCAACTAGGCAAATTCACATGTCTTCAAGCCGAAGGTCGCAATTGACTGGAGCCGCAATACTTTACACTCTACTTTTCCTTTGTCAGAATTTTTCGGGTGGCAGTCATTCCTGAAGGTACCAGGTGTGGATGCTGCGCCATTAACGGATTCATGACATCAACAAGCATGGTGGTTAGTATCTTCGAAACAGCATCAACGTACTGACCTTTAACAAGGTCGGTCTCGGCCTTGGCAACCAGCACTATCGACTGATCAAGCTCGCCCCCTATGGAATGCATTATTTCCAGGACTATCCTCGCAGTTGATTCGGTCATTTCTTTCAAATTCTAAGCTAGAAACGCACTAGGCGACAGCCTCCACCGTGGACAGACGATTGAGCATTTTGCGTTTCTTTGGATCCCGATCTTTGGATCCCGAAAAAGAGAAGTTGGACCGCTTGTTACGTCCATGAACATGGCCAATTCCCACGAACTTCTTGCGTGTAGCCACGGCATTCTTATGACAGTTCCAAAGCAGCGTTTGCTTCTTCTTGGCAATAGCTATGTGGTAGCAGAGGACTTTACGTTTCTTCTCCTAAGCAGTGGCCTCGCGAAGTGAGATGCTGCCGCAATGGCTGCGGCATCCGGGGCCGATAACCTACCTTGCCAAGCTCCAATCGCCCGACCATACTCCTTCGGTGCGATGTGAAGGCAAGGTGTGGCCATGAGTGCGCTGCTTGTCTTCTACAATAAGAAGCAAGTTGGGCCAGCTATGGCCGAGTGGCCTAGTAGTCGCAAACCTGCGTTGGTCTTGCAGTCGTGGCGCGAGCGCTTTGATGTCGAGGTCAAGAAGGTGAAAGCGCTTAGCCCGGCTCAGATTGGCTGCGCTCACGATCCTAAGTACGTACGAGATATTCTTGCCTGCCGAACCAAGAATGGCTTTGGCAACACGCTCAAAAGCGTTGCGGCCACACTGCCTTGGACAACCGGGAGCATGGTTAGTGCCGCTGTCTACGCCTGGCAGAACCAATGCAATACCTTCTCCCCGACTTCTGGCTTTCACCATGCCGGCTACGCGCACGCCAGTGGTCTGTGCACGTTCTCGGGCTTAACGATAACCGGAATACTACTTAGGAAGAACTACGGTGCAAAACGCATCGGGGTTCTCGATTTAGATAGCCATCTTGGCGACGGAACCCTGGCAACCATGGCCAGGACTGGCGCCGATGCGTTTATCTCGCACTACAGCCTGGGTGCGGAGGACATCCACCAAGGAAATAACGAGGCATGGCTTAACAGCTTGGCAGGACGCATCGAGAGTACCTTTAGCTCCTGCGACGTCCTGCTCTATCAAGCAGGTGTCGATTGCCACCAAGACGACCCACTTGTCGATAGCGGCCATTTCACAACCGAGCAAATCTACCAGCGCGACCACATCGTCTATTCCACGTGCAAAACGCTCTCGCTCCCCGTCGTGACAAACCTCGCTGGCGGATATCAAAAGCCTCTAGAGAAGGTTCTGCGACTGCACGACCTTTGCGCCAAGGCGCACCTTGATGTCGAGTGAGGATGCTTGGCGTCGAAGCCGCAGCCTTGGCGGCCAACAAGCTCCAAATGCTAGGCACTAGTTTGAACGTCACGTTGTAGACTGCAAGCAATGGAAGGTCCCGTCCGCTTTGACGTCTATGCAATGCCAATCGCTGAACATCTTGAAGAAGCTCGTTCTGTAGTTGCACAAGTGCGGCCCGAGCGAACGAGAGCGGATATATTGAAGCTTTTCCACCAGTCTCGGCGGCACAGCAAATTGCTTTGCGTTGGCACTTCGCTTGGTTGGGCGGAAGCGAGGTCTCTGGAGTTAAAACTGGCTCGCTGCTTCAGTAAGCTTGCGATCTACCAAGAAGGATATGGGCCCGACTGTGCTGAGTGCTCGTATTGTGAGACGCACCAACTAAGATATACAGGCTGCCTGGGCTGCCACGTCTGCAACCAGCGATTCGAGGAATAGCAGCCATTGCATCGCGTGTTTTAACTCTTGCTCCCTAAGCTAGTAACGAGTTGCCAAACAAATGGCTCCGATCGATACTGCCTATCGCGACATGGCCAACAACAAACCCAGCGGACCACCGCACCCGGTCAACGCGCAGATTGACCAGAAGCAGCTAGGAGACATCATGTTGAAACACTTTGGACCAAAAGCGGAAGAAGTTGCCGTTACAGCCGGCCAGAGACTCATTCAGCAAGGACGCCAAGAGGGCCTCCAAGCACGCGTGCGTGTCCTCCTAAGGCAACTCACCCTCCGCTTTGGCGAGTTGTCACCCGCGACCACCGCGCGAGTCCAAGCAGCCGATGAGCAAACGCTCGAGCGCCTTAGCGAGCGTGTCATAACCGCGAGTACGCTCAGCGGCGTCTTCGACGACTCGTAAGCGGATTCGCGGCCGCCGGATTCGCGGCCGCTGCTGCGAACGCGTCGTTGTGCTGCATTCGGTACACTGCTTCGGACCCCACTGTGGCGAGCATTCGCAAGAGTGCTTTCGCTGAATACGTGGCCTGATGGGCGGCACATCGAGGATTCATGAGACTCAAGATTTTTATAGCAGTCGGTGTTGTTATTGCTGCACTTTTTGGTGTTCTTCTGAGTAAGAGAAGTACCAGTAAGTCTGAGCCAGCCACTCGCGTATCTAGTCCAAGGGGCGAAATGACAGTAAAGAGAGCGTCTGGCTCCATCGCTGGGACTGTTAGAACCATTGATGCGAAACAAGGTGGTGAAGCCACAGTATGCCTTCATGGTGCCAATCTATTTGGGGCACAGACCATTCCTGTGTGTACGGAGACGGTGATGGACGGGGCATATCGCTTTGATGGCGTTAAGAGCGGCGTGTACCGGCTATCTGCTAGTGCACCTCGGTATGTCTCGGTGATGTATGAAGGGCAGGAGCACTCCGGCTTTCTGCGCCTAGAGGCTGGTGAGGTTCGGGAGAACGTTGATTTCCTACTCCAAGTTCGAGGTGTGGAACTCTCCGGGAGCATTTCCGACATTCTCGGTGGTGTCGTTCAAGGGGCGTGGATCTATTCGCCAAATACGGGCGGAGTGAGCACCAGTGACGCCTTGGGCCAATTCACTATGTGGACTGCACCAGGGCCATTATCTCTCTCGATAAAGGCGGAGGGATATGCGCAGCGTCGGTATCGTGGGGTTGCCCCGGATACCACGGTATCAATCGCGCTGGCGCCAGAGTCGATTCTTCGCGGCAAGGTCGAATGGGCGGAGACCGGAACTCCCGTGGCTGATGCTTGGGTCGAAGCGGGACCTGTCGGAGGAGTCGCGCTCGCTGCCCCCTTAACTAAGACAAAGTCTGATGGGAGTTTTGAGATAGCGAATTTGGGCGCGGGGCTATATCGTCCTCGTGCCACCGTAAGTGGCGGCTATGGCGTGACTGCTGCGAGCGAGCATCTCCACTTGGGGGAGACGAGCCCACCTCTTGTGATCGTTATGCACAAGAGTGCTTCGGTGAATGGACGAATTGAACTGAGTGACAGCAAGGAGCCATGTGCAATTGGCGAAGTTGCGCTTATTGGAGCGGACAGCATTCAACGATTTGTGGCTTCGACAGACAGTGCTGGAAACGTGAAATTCGACGGAGTTCCTGAAGGGGCTTACAATGTCGAGGTTACATGTGAGGGGGCACTGGCGCGGAGTTGGTATCCGCAACTCAATGTCAGTATTGGTATCTTGGACGATCACGTTTGGCATGTAGATAGTGCCGCACACGTTTTAGGTCTCGTTGTTGCGCCGAATCGTGATCCTGTGGCCCAAGTGCGAGTCGCTGTGAGAACGTTAGATGGAGCGACTCGAGAGACTCGTTCTGCTGCTGATGGCACTTTCAGTTTCAGTGGGTTGCCGGAAGGGCCTTGCGAAGTCCGAGCGTTAGCTTCGCACTATGCGAGCCCACCACCAAGCAAGCTCACTCTCACGAACGGTATTACCCAGCAGGTCGATATTGAGTTGGTGGAGTCTGCGGAGATCTTTGGAGTCGTCACAACGCACGAAGGAAAGCCGTTGCGTGGTGCGCAGGTCATGGCTCTTGATTTGGACAATGCGCTTTGGAGCGTCATGACAAATGAAGAGGGGGAGTATGAACTCTCCGGTGTGTCGGGACCTGCTCTTACTCTGCGGGTTCGAAAGGGCGGGGAGAGTGTTCTCCTCCTCGTCCATGATGCCTTGAAAGAAAGCGTGAGTGTGACTCTGCCAAACGAAATGGGTCGAGTCGAAATGAACTTGGAGGTTGGGCCGGCAAGCGGAAGCATCAATGGCAAAGTGGTGGGGAGCGATGGTCTCCCACTTGGTGATGTGTACATCGAATATTCACGTGAACAGTCCAGGGATCGACTTCTCAGCTCAATGAGTCCGACTGAGAGTCGAGTTCTTACTGACGACGACGGGGAGTTTGAAATTGCGGATCTCTATGCAGGAAAATACAAACTCCGAGCGCGTGCTAGTGATGGGGCCGAGCGAGTTGTTCTAAGTGAGGTTGGAGACGATGTTCTAATCGAACTCTCCCACGTTCGCACTATTTCTGGCCGTGTCGTATCTGTTAGCGGGAACGTTGTGGGCGCGTTCCGAATCCAAGCGCGGCGCAACGATGGATTTATTCGCACGGAACCGTTTTTCTCCAGTGATGGGAGCTGGAAGCTTGAAGGGCTCGCTGCTGGCGACTATGGGATAACTGCTGCCAGCACCTTGGGCACCGCTTCACAACGGATAGCGCTAACATCAAAAACCGACATTGAGGGTATTGTTCTGAGAATCTCTGCTGGTGAGATTTCAGGCCGGGTAGTCAGTGCGACGACCGGAACTCCACTGGCCGGATGTCGTGTAGTCGCCCGCTCGCGAAGCGGTGGCCCATGGATTGGAAGTGGAACTTCCAATGAGAATATTTCCAAAGATGATGGTGAATTCAAACTCGCAGGCGTGCCCACAGGCTTCGTGTCACTTTGGTATCAGAACGACTCTGGTGACTGTGCAGACTATATGAATCGTTTGGTGGGCGGACGAGTTCTTGAAGGCGATAGCACACGGCTGAGCGATGTACGACTTCGTGAAACAGCAGACTCGTCGCTCGGAACAGGAACCTATGGCATGAGGGTGGTTTCGCCTCCAGGTGGAGATGAACTGTCACTAGTCATTGGTGAGATTACGACTGATGGGCCGGCGGACCGAGCAGGCCTTCTGGTTGGTGATGCAATCGAAGCCATTGACGGCGAGGAGGTTGCAACGAAGGGCTTTGTCTTTGGCGTTCTCACAAACGTTGCGCTCGGAATGACAGTTACTCTGACGGTGAGAGATAAGAACTTCACACTGACTGCAGTCAAAGCAAAGTAGACTCTTGTCGCCAGCCCGTCACGCTTCTGTTCTCAATCGCCGCTGCAAGCGCCTAGTCTGCTGCTAGACTGTACGCGTGGATATCAGACGGCCACGCAAAGATCGGGAATGCCTGCCCAATGCTCGCTTCCGATGCCAGCCTTGCCAGCGCTTTGTTGTGGCCGGCTCAAGCGGGCTGTGCCCCGAATGCGGGTTCGCGCCGATAAGTTCCTCGGGGGTGCTGCAATCAGCGTCCAGGCCCAAGGTTAGAAAGCCATGGGTGTGGTCGTCACTGCACACTCGGCTGCTCCTTGTCTTCGTTGTTGGAATTGGTTCCGCGGTTGCCAGAACAACCTGGCCAACCGAGACAACCACGATTGCTCCGATCTTGGTGGGTGCCTGGTTGTTTCTCTTTTGGAAACTTCTTAGAACGCCGCTGTAGGCTGGCACGAGCTAGTGTGTTCTCGCAGCAACGAAGAATGAGACGCTACAGAACATTTCTTATCCTCTTGGCTATTGGCGCCGCGCTGCTTGTCACCGTGTTTTGGAAACGTCAGCCGCAGCTTGCGCCTGACGTCGACCAAGCGGTGGAAGTGCGTGCTCCCGGCGAGCAGAAGATGGTTGGCCCAGCGCCGCGTTCTCCTGTGGCGCGGCCCGAGCCCGCGCCTGCCGCCGAGTCGCCGAGTCCAGTCGATTACGTTCAAGATCCTGTTTCCTCAGAGTGCATGGAGGCATGTGGCTCCGAGTGCACGGGTGGCGCAGACGGAGCTTTTGTCTGTGCCCCCGCGTGCCGTGACAATGGTGACTGCACGGGAGGGTTCGCGTGTGTCCTCTCTGAGGCAGATGGCGTACGAGGCCGGCACATGAGGTGCTTGGCATCGAACTGCAGCACTCACGAAGACTGTGGGCCCGGGCGCGCGTGTCGGTTTGTGAATTCGCAAGAACACGGGCTTTGGCGTTGCGAAGATGCGGGCCCGGGGATGGGGAACGCCGATTGCTCCACTTCTTCGGGCCTAGAGTCAGGAGGGTGCGCGTTGGGGCTAAGCTGTGCCGGCGGTCGCTGTTTACCGGATGCCTGTCAGGGAAATGACGACTGTCCAAGCGGAGCCATGTGCGCCGAGATGAACCAAGGTGGATTTAGCCGCTGCGTGCCGTGGTGTGATAGCGATGCCGATTGCGGTGAGGGCGAAGCTTGCGCCGAATTTGGACGAACGAAGAGATGCATTGTGCGCTCTCGTGGTGGCTGCTTGCTCGATGGCTGCCCGGACCAAGAAGAGTGCTTCATCGACAGCGCACTGCACTGGGACCTGCAAACCACCTGCGCTACCAGTTGTTCGCCTGATGTTGCAGGCGATTGCGGTGAGAACTACGTGTGCAGCAAGGCCAGCCAAAGCTATGGCCGTCGCAATGAGTATCGCTGTTTCCAAAACTGTGCCGGTGGCAATGCCTGTCCCGAAGGCTGGGAGTGTCATGTTACCGGCGAGGATGAAGGAGTTTGCCTCTATGACCGCGCTTCCGCGTCTAGGCGCAGGTTTTGATGGTCTAAGTACTTGTCTGATTCCGCGCTACTGCCCGGTCATCGCGAGAAACGAGATTGATGAGTCCCAGCTTGCGATGGCGAGCATGCTCCCGTTGGGAGAGAAGGCGAGGTCCGAGATGCGAGCACCGTGGTGGTGCGTGTGGGCAATGAGTTCACCGGTGCTGGCACGCCAGAGGTTTACTTCTCCGTTGAGATGCCCGGTTGCGATGGTGTCGCCACCCGGTTGCCATGAGACGGTTATTGCATCGCTTGGTAGCGTCCACGCCTGTTCGTGTTTGCCTGCCCTGGTTCGAATGACGAGGTTCGAGCCTGTGGCAAGCGCGACTCGGCCATCTTGGGCGATGGCAGCGCGACTGGGAACTTCGGGCCAGTCGAGGAGCGTTGGCGCTTGCCCTGGGATCCAATGCCACAGCCCTTTTGCTCCCAGAAGCAAAGCTGAGCGCCTATCGGGATCGAGTTCGATGTCGAGGATATCGCTTTCGGTTAGCAGAGACTCCGTGATTTCATTCTCGGGGAGCACGCGAATCCCGCTGCCGTAGGCGACAAGCACGATGGGGGCTCCAGGAATTGCAGCATCCATGACGACGATGCGCCGAGTGGCTCCTATTGGCGCCGCCATAGCTCTTGAGTGTAAGAGTTTGTCTGATTCGTGGATATCCTGCACGGTGCTGCTGTCCATGCTAAAGGCAAGAAATCCTGTGCCGTCGTTTTTTGCCGTGATTGACTTGGCGACGCGCTCGCCGATTGAAATTGGCGGAAAATTCATCCCGGTGCGTGGCTCGAAAACGTGGATCCAGCCCGCACCATCGCCGGCGCCCACCTTTTTGGAGTCGTGCGACCAGGCTAGTTGTGAGAACCCGTGATTTGTCCGGTAGAGCCCACTGGCCGCATCCTTTGGAAAATGCCATCGCTCAAGTTTTCCATCGCTCACCCGCCCAATAGATCCATCGGAGGCGATAAAGGCTTGGCTCGAAGTTCCGGGGAAGCTCGCTGCCCATCGGCCTTGGCGGGTATCCAGGATTCGCAGACTACCGACCTGACCGCGCACCAGGAGGTATGGCGTGTTGGGAATTCTTCTTAAGTCGACGAGACTCTCGCCAAGGTTGAGTGGCCGCTCGCGTGAGCCGGCAAGCTTAATATCCCCATGACCTAAGCCGAGCCAAAGACGTTCCTCCGAATCGGTTTCGGCCAGGGCGAGGTCACTCGCGAGTATCGTTGCCGGTTTGTTCTCCGCCAGATTGGCGCGTTGCCAGGCAGTACCATCGAAACACACATAGAAATCCCGATAGGCCACGGATACCGCGTTTGCGCATGTCTCCTTAGCAGGGCCATTGGAGAGTGGCTCGGTGTTGGCCACGGCGATTCGCTGAGCGCCAGAGCGTGCAGCGAATAGCGCTGCCGCTACATCGGTGCGCAATGTTTCGCCGGTCATGCGGGAGAGCACTGTGAGCTCACGCCCCAATGAGAGAACGTGCACCTCATCGTCAACAACTCGAACCTCATACGCATCTAGATCGCGTTGCCATTGCCGAACTCCGTGCTGCCAGCCTTCAAGATGCTCTTTGGAAACCAGACAGACGCGCGGCCCATCAAATGATTCCACGAGCCACTTCGCACATGGGCCAAGAGCCTCTTGAGATGTTCTCTTAGGGAAAACGGCCATGTCGATACGCATGCGCAAGCCCACCGCTTCGGGGGTAGGGGCAAGCTTCATAACGCGCGAGATGCTTTCCCGAGCCAACCACAGGTCGCCGGTTTCAAACCCACGACGGGCATCTTTAAGAAGTAAGTCTGCCAAGCGTTGGTTGGCCCGCTTTTCGGCGCGCAGTGCTCGAGAGGCTTCATGCTGTGTTGACCAAATGCCAAATCCGATTGCCGTGCCAATGAGAAAAAGAGCGATGACAACGCCGGTGATCGCCTGGCTGTGAAGCCTTGCCAAGCGCAGCAGCGCCCTTGCAAAACTCTCGTCGTAGGCTGCCACCCGACGGCCTTCAAACCAGTTGCGCAGATCGATCGCAACCTCGGCTGCACTTGGGTAGCGCTCATCGGGGCGCTCGGAGAGGCATCGCTTGGCAATGGCTGCAAGCTCAGGGGAAACCGCGGCTTTGGGAACCGTTTCGTTTGGCGGTACTCGATAGAGCACAAGGTGGATTAACGCTCCGATGCTCCAGACATCACTGCGCACATCGAGGGGAGCGTTGTTGCGCTGCTCGGGAGATACAAACCCCGGTGTTCCGCCGCCGCGTGCTGCGTCGCATTGTCCCAACTCTGCGGCGAGCCCCCAGTCGATAACGCGCGCAGCTTCGGTCTCGTCGATAATGACGTTCTGAGGCGTGAGGTCACGGTGGACCACGCCACACCGATGCGCGTGAGCAATCGCTTCGGTGACTTGCAACACGTTCCGCAGGTAGCGTGTGGTGCTTTGCCTGTCGTCAGTTTCGTCCAGAGACTCGCCCAGCGTCTTTCCGCGAACCAGCGCCATCACAAAGTGAACGCGCCCCTCGTCTTCGTACATGTCGTGAATGGCGACTACACCGGCGTGTTCGAGTTTTGCCGTGAGCCTTGCTTCGCGCAGAAGGTGCGCAGCACCCCGTTCTCCCAGCGGTTCTTTGATGGCGACGTTGCGGCCAAGATGATTGTCCCATCCCATCCAAACTCGGCCCATGCCTCCCAATCCCAGCACTAGGACTTTTTCGTAGCGCTCCTGGACAAGACTTTCGCCGGTCTCTTTGCCTGCTACTTGTTCTGGGTAACTGGGTGCAGGAACAGAGCGCAAAACGGCATCCGATAGACTGCGTTGCCAGTCGTCGGGGTTCTCTTGAGTGGGCACCTAGCTCGCTAGCTCTATCTGGTCAGAGTCGGCGAGGTTTAGCGCAACGGTTCCGGCGCCATCAAGAACGACAAGGCTCTCGTTCTTTCCGCAAAGAGGTGCCAGACGCGTGCGGAGTCGGGCAAGGCTGACATCAAAGCGCTTGCGCAGTGCGAGTTCGGTGGCGAGTTCGCCTTCCCACACTTCGGCCGATATGCTCTGCCAATGCAATGGGCGCCCCGCTCGTAACAGAGCAGCCAAGATTCGCCCTGGAATCCCCCCAATGAGAACCGAGGCGCCGCCGGGCCGGTCCACTTGCACAGCTTCTCCGCAAAGTAGAAGGGTTAGTGCACGTCTCGCGTGTTGGGTCTTGGCTTTGGAGGCTGCATCGACCGCGATTGGAACGACTTCGACTTGGAGGTCTTTGATGGTGATGACATCGCCGAGGGAAATGCGCTGCTGTTCACCACTTGGATGGCTTAGATACCAGATCGGACCAACAGTCCAGAACACCGCGTCCGCGTTAGCAACGTAACCTCGGACGACTTTGGGAGGAGATGATGCCAGCAAGGAGAGGGTTGAGGTTAAGCAGAGAGATGGCAATCCGGGAACCGAAATGCCAAGCAAGGTAGACGAGAGAGAAACTTCCTCGCATCGAAGCTTGAGCCCTGGTGCTAGCTCTATGGTCAACCCCGCTTCTAGGGGAATTTCTGATGCGATCTTCTCACCTTTCCAGAGGCGTCCACGAAGCGGTAAGAGCATTAACGATTGACCGCGCAGACTAACCATGGCGTGGGCCTCGCTAATGCGAGGATCGCGCACGCACAGAGCTGCGCTATCGGAACGACCGATGATTTCACCGGGGCCAACTTCGAACGCTTCGCCTGTGGACTCAAGAACAAGGACTGCAAATACTCTCATTGGGTGTTCAGGGGGCTTGCTAGGGCTATCGAGGATAAACTCGAGATTTGTGGGAGATTTGTGGGAGGCACGCGAGCGCCGTGCAGCCTAGCATTACTGCAAGACATCGTAGGAACACCTGATGGACTAGAAATTCTCCGTTTGGCGTTGCTACTCAAACAGATCTTGCCGTTGCCACTTGTGCAAACAAGTGACCGATTCGTTGCGCTTGCTTTTTGCTGTCGCAAGAAGAAACGGCGAGTTCCCGAAGAATACCGGAGTAAACCTTTGAAGAAAATTAAGACGATTTTATGTATTTCCTTGCTAGCCGCAGGCAGCACGACTCTGGGTTGCGCCATGCTCAAGAAGCCTGCGAACTCGGGCTCGGGTGGATCTGGCTCTGGGGGTTCTGACTCCGGTGATTCGGATTCCGGTGGAGCAGAAGCAGCTCCTGCGCCCGAAGCAAATCTCGAGCTTCGGTCGGCAATCTCTTGCATCGACGACTTAGTGCCAGGTGATGTTCAAAGAGGCGTCATGGGCGACTACGACATCAAGGAAGGCATGAAGACATCGCAGCGCTCTGGCCTTTTGCAGCGAGAACCCGTAGAGCCAAGCAACACCTGCTTTCTCGGTGAGCTTCAACCTCGCGAGTGTTTTGCGATCACGGTGAACGAAGAGAAGTACAAGAGCCTTGGCAACTCGAACGACTGGGAAGTGCAGTGCGTTTACTCCGATGACGCAGCCGCAGGCGCTCTCGAGAACAAGAGCGAGTACCCGTACAACGTTGACGACATGCCCGGCAAGGCCATGATGCTCATGTGCGGAAACCCTGCTGGCGACGAATACGAGTGCGCCGAAGGAAGCAACTCTGCTCGCAGTGGTTTGTGGAAAGAGAAGATGGTTGCCGAAGGCAAAGTACAACTTGGTTTCTGTGCAGGCGAATACCTCTACCAAGAGCTCACCTACGACCACAAGGCCTACCCAGGCGGACGCTGGGTTCACTGCGAGTACTACAACAACACAAGCAAGAAGAGCATGTTCGGCTACGACTTCCTTCAGCGCGTGAGGAAGTAGCACGTATTGCCCATTGGTGGTGTTCGCATCACCAATGCGCTCAGACAGCAGTTTGGGCGACACACTTTGCCTGCGCCCTTGCGCCCCCTCTATCGGTTTCAAACGTTGTTTTACAGAGCGGCCGTTCTAGAACCAAAGGGTGGCGCGAGGTGTGCTGGCGCTATCCCTCGCAGGAGGGCACACCGATACCATTGCATTCATGGTCGGCCAACTGGACCTGACTGAGCCTACTACTCTCTAGGGGCAAACCGCAGCGTCGTCGTTTCCATCAATGCTTGAGGATTGAGGCCAGCCAGCCAAGATAAGTTGGTCTTCGATGGCTGTGACTTCGCAACTTGGGAAGGAGGCGTTGTCGCGAACGCGATATCGGGAGCCGGCGTCTGCGAATGATGAGAGGTCTACGCTCGTCAAGACGATATTCTCGACGAGGTTAAATTCACCGACCGTCTCAAGTGCTCCCAAATCTGCCGTGGTCAAACTTGGGTTTTCGCTAAGCTCAAAGTCATCTCCAATCGTCGTAAGTGCGTCATACGTTACGGTCGATAGCACGGCGTTTCTTCGTACAGAGAAGTCTCCGCCCACGGTCTCGAGAGTGCCCACATCGAGTGATGTTGTCGCATTGTTGTCCTCGAAGCGAAATGACGAGCCTACCGTGACAAGATTGCCGGTATCTAGCGCGCTCAGTACACTGTTCTCGACCACTTCGAGGTTCGAAGCAGCGGAAGTGAGTGCACCAAGAGCAATGGTGGCAAGCTGAGAGTTTTCCTGAATTCTTGCCGAAGCTGTGGTGGTTAGTCCGCTCAGGTCAATACTCAATAGCGCGTCATTCGAATTCATTACCAGGCTTCCCGAGATTATCGCAAGAGAGCTTAGGTCGATCGATGTGAGGGCATCGTTGCTCGAGAGGGTGAGCGAGCCGAGCGATGTGAATGAAGCGATAGCGCTGATATCGCTGAGCAGGGGGGTGTTGGTTACTCGCAGGTTTACATCCCCGGGTGTTAGCGATTGGAGCCCGGCTAGTGAGGTGACCAAAGGGTTCCCTAGAATATTGACGGTAGGACCTGCAGTTGTGAGTGAGCCCAATCCGCTGATGTCCGTCATCACGGTGTTACTTGCCACCACAAGTTGGCCAACGGAGGTTAGGGCACTAAAGCCATCAAGATTCGCAAGACTATCGTTATCAACCAGGGAGAGATTGCCTGTAATCGTGGTGAGCGAGGATACGTCGATCGAGGCTAGGTCGGGGTTGTTGTCGATGACAACGTCGCCGCCAACGCGAACTAGATCGGGCAGGGTGAGCGTCGTAAGACCTGGCGCGCTCACGGTTAGCTGCCCGGTTATCTCGGTGTAGCCAGATAGGAACGCGACATCCAAAGAGTTGTTGATGGTGAAGCTGCCCTCGAGCACCGTGGCCTCAGCGGTCGTTTCTCCAACGCCATCGCAGACGTAGGACGTACTTGTTACCTCGGTATCGTCAAGCACTCCATTGTCGTTGGAATCGACGCCGGCGTGGACGGCACTTCCGCCCTCAGAACAGTTCTGTCCCGGAGCCTCGTCGTCAACACGAACAAGAACCGAGCTGCCATCGCTTCCGGCGCATACGTACGAAGTGCCGGTGATCTCCGAATCGGATAAGGTCGCATCCCCGTCGATGTCTGTTCCTGTGTGGATTGCAGTCCCGCCGTTTTCGCAATTGGCGCCAGCCACCTCATCATCGACTCGCACAACGACCGAGCCATCGGACGAGAGATTGCTATCCTGGTTGGCAGAACAGGCACTAAAAGACATTACGGCCGATGCAAGCATCAGATTCAGACGATTCATTAAGACTCCTCGTGAGCGGTGAACCCAGGGTTCCTGGGCGTTGGTTTGACGTCAGAGAACGAAGGCAACGCTCTTGGCGAGGCGTTCTTTGTCGCTCATGCGTGTATCGGCTAGAAACCGAAAATTGTTAGGGCAAACAATGTCGGTTCATAAATTGGCATGACAACGCTTCCTTTGACTCAAATGCCGCTCTAGGGGCCACTTAGGGAGGAGGCCCGTTAAGAGAAATTCCACTCTCGCGGGAGATCTGCTTCACAGAGGGCGCAGACAAGAGCGTAGCCACAGGAGAGTAGCTCTTTGCTCTAGTTGCCAATCGGGTGCGCGTATAGTTCCACCGGGCCCGGCTCGCCATCGGGTGTTTCTGAGAGAGTAAGCCGGCAGGCAAAACGCTCTTTCCCCACCAAGTGGTCGCCCGCGTCAATGTAGTATCGAATCTGTCGCGGTTTCCAGGAAAGCGCGCCGCTCTGTGCATCGACGAAGTTGGATAGGCGCAGCATTCCTTCGGCTTGCACCTCAACGTCGAAGAGCAAGTCCCAGCGGACCGCCTGTCCATACGCCAGGTAGTAGGAGCCGACATCCCTGGTAAGCGATAAGACTTCTTCGTAGTGGGGGGAGATGCGCGGAGCTTGGTAGGGGATGGCTATGGAACAGCTCGCTGCGCTTGAACTCGCCTTAGAGTGTTCCTCGTCAGACAGTACTCCTCGAAGTGCCAGGCTGCTAAGGAGAACAATCGCGATGGGCCAGAACAGCAACAGAGGCCGAAGGCTCACGAGTTTCCACAGAAGTCTTAGCATGGCGCCTTAGAAGCTTAGTAATGGTGGGTCCCCAGATCAAGGCTTCTCAAGGCACGTGGACGCGAATCAGGTGTTGTCGGCCTTTCGTGCTAACGACTGCTAAGGGCCACACGCGATTGACGATAACGCCTTACGAGCCGAGCCGAGCCTGGGCAGGACTGGCCACCTGGCCTGGCCTCATAATTTGGAACTAGCTAAAAATAAGATTATTTCGTAGGTCTAGCCCTGTGCGATTATGGTGGCTATGTCGAAGTCAATCGCTGTCCTATTGTTGTTACTTGCTGGCGCTCCTGGGTGTGCAGAGGAAGAAGCTGCCGAATTTGATCCAAGCGGTGAGCGTGCTGACGGCGCGATTGATCGCCGAATAACAATTGATGCTTGGGAAGACGAGGTCATCGCGTTCGAGTGCACCGAGACGTTCTATTGTGACGTCGAAATTCGCGTTCGAGTGCTGGAGCCTGGTGTTGAGCGCATGTGGGAGGAATTGCGAAGACAGCATGCTAGCTTCGAAGAGGGGGAACTCATCGGCGACGATGGGGAGGACATAAACCTCGTGACGCAATTCTTCACAGCCCGTCTGTACAGCCTCGAAGATGGGGAGCGAGGATTTGGTGCGGATGAGGCTGCAGTGCTGTTCATGACAACGGTGCGGGCGGAGGATGGCGGAATCGATTACGTGCTTGAGACAGTCGTCGAAAATGAACTCCAACCAATTGCGGAACCACAAGTAGGTATAAGTAGTAGCTTCGCCAGCCCACGACAAGCGTATGAACTCGATATCGCAGGTGGCGACATCGGCGACCTTACGCTCGATGTGTCCATCTCTTGGCGCTAACTCTCTGAAGGCGATACCGCCAACGTGGCTATCTGATTTGGCGGAGCGTGCCGAGCGCCTGTCTGACAATACCGAAGAACAGCTTGAAGCTCTGCTCTTTGCCTGGTGATTTTGTCGGACCTTCGAGCTGAGTTGCAGCACAGACGAGTTGCCTGGCAATGGCCTAGTACAGAGGCTCTTAGAATGAGACGCCCGTTGCAAGGCCTCCCTCGTTGGAACCGAAATCAAATTGGTCGCCGAAGCCGGTTAGATTGCGGAATAGCGAGACCTCGACGTGAACTTTTAGCGCGGTTCCGTACTCGAAGCCCAAGACACCGCCGACCACATCTTGGCGGATCGCGGGACGGCCGACGTCGCCTAGTGAGAACCAAATGTAGCGATTCGCATAGCGCGGCGAGAGGTAGAGCGAGACTTCGCGATCAATGCGATAGCCCAGGTGGACGGGAAGCCACAGATCGACACGCCGGATCGTGCGCGTGTAGTCGCCAAGCTCTGGAGCCCACTGCCCAGCGACTTCGCCGCCGAGCGAGAGCGCAAAGCCTCGTCGGTCGCGATGCCCCAGGAGTTGATGTTTCACACCGACCTTGGCTCCGGCGATAAACATCAGCATCGCAGAAACTTCTGTGGAGTCTGTGATTCCATGGCGCAGCCAGAGCAGGGCTTGGCCATGGGTTGCATTTGCGCTCTCATCGTCGTCGCCCTGGATGTTGGGATTTCTGGAGACCGCCCCACCATTGCCAACTCGTGTGACACCTGCAGGTACAGTATCGGGCGACGCGAGCTGATGCGCCGTATTGCAGCCAGCGACTAGGGCGGCAACGGCGATGCAAGCATGCAGGGACTTCATGAGCCCACTTTATAGGAGGTCGATTCCAACGGCAAAGCGGTGCCGAAGGTTGCCGTTCTCACGATATGAGGACGATCCGAGTGCCATTCTCCGACAACCCGGCGGTCGATGCATCGCTCGGTGACGGCTGAAATGGAAACAGTGATTTCAGTCCCTTCGTCCCGTCAAACAGGCTATGCTGGAATATGCGCTCTGTCCTACTTTTTCTTACGCTGCTCCTTGTCCTCTCACAAGCGCAAGAGGCTCGCGCCGAGGACCAACGCATCGCATCGCAATTGGAACTTGTCGAGGAGTTGCTGCAGAGCCGAATGCCACCTGGACAAAGTGCTGAGTTGCAGACGCGGAGAAGCGCAGGCCTCAAAGCGCTGCACGAGTACATACGCGCCGGGATGTTCCCGAGGAATACCCGCCACCCCGATCGCCGGCAGCCCTACTTTATCGATGACTACGATGTGCCCTGCGCAGTTGCGCACATCATGATCGACTCTGGACACTCCGAACTCGCTACCCAAATCCGCTTAACGCAGAACACGCTCTGGCTTGACGAAATGCGTGGACCCAACCTCATGACTTGGGTCGAGGAGTCGGGCTTTACCCTCGACGAACTACGTCTGATACAGCCATCGTATGCGTACAGCCCAGCGTTCGAGGATCCGCTTCTTGAGGCTGCGTATTTGGTCAACGAGAAGGCCTTCTTTAAAGAACTTACAGACAACGGGCCGCCGGAGAAAACGCCAGAGTACCGCGCGCGTTTAACGCAAGGCCTGCGTGCCCTTGCGCCGATCGCCGATTGGGATGATGCACCGCCTCGCAAACAGGGAGGCATCTACTACGAGCCTCCACCGAGAACGTTAAATGGTCGAGCGTTCGTAGCGACGCTATTGCGGCTTGGTGCGGATCCAAACGCAATTGGTGATGATGGTCTCTCGACCGTGTATTGGACAAAGGATGCTGATATTCGTGCTCTGCTGGTTGCGGCGGGCGGCAGGCTAACTCCCAAAGAGCAAGCACTCGAAGCGGTGGATGCGAACGACACGACTGCAATCAAAAAAACGCTGCGCGCTATGCCAAGTGCGAACAGTGAAGTGCTGTGCCGCGCTTTGAATCGAGCGTATGGGGACAACAAGCTAGGAAATAAGATGCACGCGACCCTAAACGCCGTGCTTGATGCCAAGCAGTTTGACTTGCATGCGACCTGTGATCCGGAGCCAAGGGCGCCGAGCAGATTGCGAGGCATCACCTATGGTCCTGCCCGTTCGTTGATTGCGAGCGCTCGCAGTGACCGCGCGTTCGAGGCATTGATTGAGCATGGCTTTAAGCCACGCGATAGCTTGGAGTTTGACGCCTACCTAACAACCTATGTTCACCATATGGGCCGCAACGCTCCGAGCAAGAGAGTCCAGCAATCGCTTGTCAAACATCGGAACCTCATGGAGCGCTCCGAGCTTGACCGACGCTTGGTGCAAGCCCGACAGCGGGGGGCCAATGCCGAGGCACTGTTTTTACTGCTGGGGGCTCGTTACACCCGGGTGCTTCTGGCGGAGGTTCTCGTTCGCAAACCCGAGAAACTAACTCGTATGGACTACGTAGAGATTCGCCGCCTTGTAGAAGGTGGTGCGGATCTCACTTCGGAATTTGGAGGCAAAACCGCCACTACGCATGCGGTGTTGCGAGGGGATAAGCCGCTTGCTCGATTCTTGTTGGAGCAGGGCGCGGTTGCGAACCTTCCCTGGGAAGGCCACTGCAAACTGCTTCATCTTGCCATCAAAGCTGAAGACATCACCATGGCAAAACTCCTTCGCAAATTTAGCCCGAAGAGCATCTCTGGCCCTGCCGATTGTTTTAGCCCCGAGCTGCGCATGAGTCCTGCGATGCACGGAGCCATCTCGTTGCCATCTGCCAAGATCAATCTTGATGAACTTGGGCTTGAGGCGCTTCCTAGCGGCGAAGATAAGAAGCCAACCTCCTCGAACGGTTCATGCTCCACCACTGGGACGCCAACGACCGGCACGTTGGCACTGTTGCTGGCATTTCTATTCTTGTATACGCGATCTCGCCGAGTACAGGACTGACATACGAACTATTCTGATAGTCGAACTTGCGCAGGGGTTACGCTGCATCCAAAGCACTCGGGGTCGGAAGGATGTCCAAGAGCGCCGGTGCCCCAAGTCCATAGCGAGTTGTCTGTGCTAAGTGCGGCGCTCATCGAAGCGTATGCCTGCACTTGAACCCAGTGAGTCTCGATGCCAACTTGGCGAGGTGTACGCTGTGGGCGTTCGTCTCCAAGTCCCAGCGCTCCGTTGTAGCCTTCGCCCCAAGCCCAAAGCGTTCCGTTTGTCTTGATGCCAAGGGTGTGACTCCAGCTTGTGGAGACACTCGCCCAGTCGCTATCGCTGCCAACTTGCACCGGGCTTGAGAGGTCGATGCTTGAATCGATTCCCAAAAGTCCAGCCATGCCCCAGGACCAAAGTGTGCCCGACTCTTTGATAGCGACGACGTGGACTGCCGACGCTTCAATGCCTGTCCAATCGCTATCGAGCCCCACTTGCGTTGGAAATGTTAGCTGGGCTGGAGCGCTGTCACCGTGGCCAAGAATGCCGTTGCGATTTTGTCCCCAAGACCAAAGGGTTCCATCGTCCTTAATTGCAAAGGAGTTGTTGTCGCCGGCAGAAACCGCAAGCCAGCTCTCTCCGCTCACCATCGCTAGACCTTGTCCGCTTCCCCAAGTCCAAAGCGTTCCGTCGACTGCGATGGCAACAGAATGATCCCAGCCAGAGGAAATGGTTGTGAAGTCGAGCATGCCAAGGACGGGAGTTAGCCCATCGACCTGGACGGGGCCAGACTCGCCAAGTTGCCCGACAGCGTTTGTACCGCTGCCAACGTACGCTCCGTCGCTGCTGCGAGCGAAGAAGTAGTTCTCACCTGTGTAGAGTTCGGTCCACTCGCTTTCGTTGTCAAGAATGCGTGCGGTATCGCCCCACTGCCAAAGTTCACCAGATGCGGTGACTGCAGTGATTTCGTTACCTACGGAAAACACTGAGAACATATCAAGATCGTCAGTGATGCCATCTTCATCGGAGTCGACATGCAGTGGGCTTGAGTTCCAACGCTTGACTTCATCAAAATCGGAAAGCCTATCGCCGTCGGTATCAGTGCGCAGTGGCGAGGACTGGTAGTCGTTCACTTCTTCGCCGTCAAGGAGCCCATCATTGTCGGAATCCGGATCTTCGACATCGGTGCCGTAGGCCGCTTCCATGCGAGTTCCCAATCCATCACCATCGATATCCTCGATGTAGATGAGATGCATAACATCGCCGGACTTTAGCTCGAGAGACGCAAAGTCGTAGGCGCCTTCCGACTCGCTGTACTTGGCAATAGTATCAAGCACACCATCCGTGCTTTTGTGGACGACCACCCAATGTCCTTGAGTCTCAGTGTTATTCTCAATCTCTCGCACGCTCACAAGTGAGCCATCTGCGTCAATGGTAAAGGGGATGCTCAACGTGTCCGCCAGAGCGTCGGTGGCAGAGATTCGAAGTCTCAATGCATCGGTGTTGGTGGCAACCTGATACCGCTCACTCGTTAAGGTATTGGGACCGCCATCAACGACGTTGTAGTCGACGATGATCGTGGCGGTCCGGGCAAAAATCTCGGTTTGGTCATGGGTAAAGGATCGACCATCTTCATCGGTGAGTTCGTAGGCGACAACCCGAAGGTTGAGATTGGTGGAGTCGCCAACGAGTGCCTCTGCGGTTGAAGTATCGAGGTTCTTGTTGGCAAAGATGAACGGACCATTGTGCTGCCCCGGAGCATAGGTGAACTCAGGAAAGTCGAGGGCCGTATCGAAGGAGAGGCCTCCAACTGGCGAGACTTTTTGTTGTCGTCCCGGGGTGGTCATGTAGGCGCTTAGTGCGACGTTGCTAAGGGTATAGGCAACGTCGCCTTCGTTTACGACATCGACGGTGACGCTTAGCGAGCCGCCGTGGATTTCGCTTCCCGCCGACGTCGCTGCCGTTGTTGCTTGCGCCATGCCGTTTGAATTCTCTTGGCTTTGCTCACTACTCCAACTGTGAGAACTTTCCCGAGTGGTGGCGACAGAGCTCTCATAGCTCGCAGTTGCTTCGGCACTTGCACTTGCGCCGCCGGGGAAACTCACTTCGGTGCCTACGGTGAGCGAAGCGCCAACCGTCTCCGAGTGCTCGACGGCCTGGCTATTGGAATCCGAGCTTCCCTGAGTTGTGGTGGCTGCCGAATTCGTCGATCGTTCGACGCCATGAGAAATTTCCTGGCCTGTGCTCGATGTGTAGAGCAGTGCAAGCTTCGGTGCGCTTGTGATGTCAACCCGCACCTTTGGGGTGTCCGCAATTCGCGGATTAAATTTGTAGTTATTGTTATCTGGGGAAAACCCCAACTCGACGACTTCTTCAAAATCGGTGAGCCCGTCGCCATCAGTATCGGCGAGGTGCTGTGCCGTGCCGAGGTCGTATTCCTCGCAGTTACTGAGGCCATCGCCATCGGTATCGCCTGCAGAGCAGACCTCCGAATCACAAGCGGCGACTGAGCCGATTGTGAGGGCAAGAGCGAGAGCGGTACTAAGATTTCGTAGATTCTTCATAAGCAATTCCTTCGTGGTTGCTCTTGGGTAGAGCAAGGGGCATGCCCACTGCGAACTTGCTTAAGTTGCGAATATTACGAAGCTTATTGGTGCTACACCCCGCTACAAATCTCACACAGCAGGCTGCTACAAGGCCGAGTGAGTGAAGCAGGTGTAGGCGTCGCTGGCACTGGCCGGCCTTGGGCAGTCGAGGGCCTGCCAGTCGTTGCGCAGCAGCGGCGATAGCGTCACACCAAAGCCAGCAGGAGAAGGCAGGCAAGCGGCACCGTTGCCCATAATAGCGTCCGTCTCGGGTAGCGAGTAGACCACGGCCATGATGTCGCCGCAGGTTGCAAGGTCTTCGATGTGCGGCAAGTCCATTAGTGTTTCCATCGCCTCCGAGTATCCTGGGCAGGCAAGTAGGTTCTCGGGGTCCATGACCCGCGACCACACTTGCACATTCGGAGCACTGGTAGGGCTGGCAGCGTCTTGCCAAACACTGGGATACGCATAATGCGAACCTTGATCATCGTATGAGAACACCGCCAATGGCGCTCTGGCTTGGTATGCAGAATCCGTGATTTCAGTTTGCAGGTGCGAGACGCCAAGAAAGTATGGCGTGGACGCGCTTGTCAATTGGACAGGGAATACGGAAAAGGGATTGATGGCAAACCCTCCAAGCACAGACCACGAATCGACGTCGCTTTCAGGAAAGAGCGACTGCCACAATGCGGCCAGGTGAGCTAGGGCCGCGGGATTCATGGCGGGCTCAGCAAATTGGTTCGAAACTGCCGTTGCAGCGTACTTTAACGGCACGTGGCCTGAGTCAAAGGTGGTGGTGATGGAGAGTGAGAAATTCTCGCAGAGGTCAGCCGACGATGGAGTTGTTGGGAGTACCTCAATCGCACTTTGCGGGCCTTGAACATCCACCACAAGTCCCGAGGCGAGGGTTAGCGTTTGCAGCACCATTGGCCCTTCTTTACTGGGCTCAGAATTCGGTTTGGCATCCGGCGCTACGCCGTCGTTGTAGCCAACCGTATCGCTAGCAACACAAGAGGTCAGAAGTATCGAGGCTGCGGTTCCGGCTATGAGTTTCATGGTGTGTTTCCTATCGTTGTTATTTCCCGTCGGTTTACGGATCTCGGGAAGCTTTTAAGAAATCGGCGCGCCACCTTGCGCGCCGATGCTAAATCTCCAGCTGCAAGGTGTGCTCGGGCGCGAAGCAGTTCGCGCTCTTCGGCGAGTTGTCCAGACGGAAAGCGTTGGGCATGCTCTTGGAGCCGTCGCAGTGCAATCTTTGGTTGGAGTGGCAACTGGGCGCGGGCCTTCTCTAGCATTGCATGCTCTAGTTCGAGCGGATCGACTGGTTGCGAATGTGGACTCGTGTGAGGCTGCAACGCCTTCTGGTTTGCAGCACGCTTCGGGGCACGCCTTGGCTCTTGCTTCGGCGTTGGCTCTTGCTTCGGCGTTGGCTCTTGCTTCGGCGTTGGCTCTTGCTTCGGCGTTTGCTCTTGCTTCGGCGTTTGCTCTTGCTTCGGCGTTGGCTCTTGCTTCGACGTTAGGGCGGGTGACGTGACTGCAATCGAGGCTGGCTTGCTTCGCGCAGCTGGTGCGACCGCCGCCTTCCCACTAGCTGATGGCGCTGCTGCTCGAAGCGCGATGTAGCCTCCCACTGCCAAAAGCAGCACAAGGCCTACCTTGGTGAGAGTGCTCGTCAGAGCACTTGCTGCCGTTGTCGTGCTTGTTGCCGAACTCGCAGCTGCGCTGCCCTCGGAGGCCGCAAGATCTGCCGACGGGTCTGCAGCCTCGCCGGTACCAGCTGCGATACTGGTCTGCAATCGAGCATGCAAACGCTCGCGCAAAGCATTCGATGGCTCGGGGGCACCGCTGCGTGCCTCATCGAGAAAACCAGCCAGGTCGGGTGGCAAGGAGCTACCGTTTTTCATCGTCTGCCCCTCTGCCCACCAGGGCGGCAAGATGCTTTCGTCCCAGGCGCAAGCGCGAATAGATGGTGTTCACAGGTACCTCGAGCTGCGCTGCAATCTCTGGCGCCGTGTGTTCTTCGATGTCGTGCATGACCACAACAGCGCGCTGCTCGTAAGATAATTTCTGTAGTCCCGCTCGGAGTCGTTCCCAAGCCTGCGCATTTTCCACAAGCGTGTCTGCGGTTGGAGGACTGCCTTGGGGCTCATGCGTGGTGATTGCATCAATAGCGGTGCGACGCGATTGCCGTTCCTTGTGTCGGCGGACCGTGCGGTAGACGATGCCAAAGAGCCATGGCCGAATGGGGCGCGTGGGTTCGTAGTCATCCAAGCGGCGGTGGACCACCATGAAAACGTCATGCGCCAGATCTTCAACATCGCTGTCGGGGGCGCCGAGATAGCGCAACAATCTATAGACGAAGGAAAACTCATCACGATACACAGCTTCTAAGCCTGGTGGCTTTGTGGATACCACTGCCCTGTATTCCCGTGAGCGAAGCGAATCCGTCACCACAATCGTGCGGAAATTGAGATTCCTAGTGTTGTCGATGCAGGCGGGGCGTTCCACTCTGCCATAGGAGAGCCGGCGACCTGCAGGCGAGGCCGTATGAGAGTGCCGGTGAGGTCAACCGAGCCCCGGATTGTAAGCCGCTCGCTTACGCCATAATCCCAGGTCCCACGCGCGCCCAGAGCGGCATAGGGCGTTTCCGCTTGCATCGGTTCCGTGAAGAAGAGCCCCTCGCTGCGCATCAAGCCAGCACTCACAATTGCGCAGGCGCCAAATTTTCCAAAGTGGCGACACGGCCCAGCTGTAACTGAAACCATCGAGGTCCGGATCGCACCGCCGGCGATAGACGAGGTTGCAGAGCCTTGCACGGTAGCCTCTGTTTCTACGGACCATCGCCTTTGCCGTACCCGTGTGCCAATGGCAAAAGATTCTCTCGCCGTAGGTAAAATTCCGAGAGAGCCACCGGCCTTGGCGAAAATTTCTACCGATGGCTTTGGGGATCGAGGTTCGACCGGTAGAGTGGGGGCGTTCGCGTCCAACGTTGGCGGTTGCTCTTTGTCTGTTAACTGCTTTGCCTGCATTGGCGTTTGCGTAGACTCGTGTGGCTGTGGTTGAGCCGTGCTCGACGGCCGCATCATCACAAGGGTGAGTGCTGTAGCCCGAGCCACCGTCAAGCATGAATTGCTCGATAGCGTGCGCGTGCCGAGGAGTTCACCATCGCGGACGATTTGAATCGATGCTTCAAAACCTCCTTCGCTCTGGGTGATGCCTACTCGAGCTGTCACTTTCGCATCATCGGCAAACGGATCCACCTCTGCACGACGTTGCACCTCTGCGCGGAACATCATTGCATCGGGGCAGACCGAGACATCGCCCAAGACCTGGTATTCGAGACGAAGCGGCATCGCCTCGCCCTGCGCCTGGGCAGGCGCAACGAAGAGGCCCAAGTCGCCAGTTAGGAAGAATGCAGCAAATCCAACGGTGCTCAGGATTGAAACGCGTGTCCTCCGCCCGCATAACAAGCCCTTCTTCACGGCGCCATCCTAATGCAAAGCTTGCTCGTGCAAGAATAAAAGCAACGACACTTTGGGAAACAGCGAGACGAAGTATGGTGTGTTCCTGGAGAAGTTCTTAGTCTCACCATGACCGGTCCACAATTCGTAATTGCCGCAGTAGGGAAACGTATGCGGTCACGGTTTACTAAATAAGTACGTGCAGCTTCGGTTCGAAAGCGGACGTCTCGCAATCAGCGACCTGCCGCGTTTTCGCCAAATGGTGTTTGTGTAAGTCAGCCTGGATAGGTCACCATTACGACGTGGGAACCCGAGCTCTGTTGGTAGGTTGGTTGGTATTGGTCGGAGCTTGAGGTGGGGGAGGAAAAAGTGCGCCGGATGCGGGGCCCGATGAGCCCTCTTGGCTCCACGGGTGGACGCAAGGAGGCAGAAGAGCTGCTTAAATGCGCCGGCGTAGAATGGCCCACCACAGACTAGGTGCGCTGCTAACTGTTTAATTATATAGGAGTCTGCCCGGGCTCAAGCTTGCAATCTAAGAAGGGAGTGAACTGGTCAAAAGAGTATGGAGAGACGGTTCGGTCCGAAGTCGAAGACTATTTTGAGGTCGACCAAACCGATTGGGTGCTGGCGCAAGTCAGCAGGGTTGCCACACGTCTGCAGAAGGGCAGGGCTGCGTGTGATCGAAAGACAATCGTTGTTCTGGTGTCGGCAGCGCACAATGCATGCACGCTCCCAGGCTCACACATCTACATCAGTCGACGACTTTTTGAACGCTGCGCCACCGACGAGATGCTCGCTATGGTGGTTGCGCACGAAATTGCTCATCACGACCTTGGACATCTGCGTCTGACATGGCCCAAGCACCCAACCATGAGTTGGTTGCATCATGCATTGCAAACGCAGATTTCAAGCCAGGACAACGAGCTTGCCGCTGACCGCCGAGGCATCGCGCTCTGCAAAGACGCTGGCTATGATCCATATGCATGTCTCAAGCTCTTTGAGGTGCTGGAAGCTATCAATCTCGACTACGGCTACGTTGATGGTGTCACGCAAGTTGGGGCGAGTTCGTCCGCGAGCACGCATCCGCCAACTCGAAAGCGCGAGGCGGCGATACGCCAGTACCTCAAAGAGCGCAGTCGGGCCTCGTGGACGGAGAATACGTTTCGAACGACCCTCTACCAAGAGCGTTGTATTGGCTGTGATGAGCTGGGAGAGAGCGTTTGCCATTCGTGCTCTGCACCTGTGTGTGCACAGCATACGAAGGCTCGAGTTGCGTGCCCGAATTGTGAATCGACTGGACGAGTGCTGTGCGGGGCATGCAGTCCGTCGAATCACTGCATCACTTGCGACTTTTCACTCTCATGCCACTACTGCTGTAGCGACTTGGTAAAGTTCTGTGAGTCATGCAGTCGCGGGTACTGCGGAGAGCACTTTCAAGGAGGCTACAAGCACTGCGCAAACTGCCGCCTCGACCGAGAAATCGTTCTGCAAAACCGAGGGGCTGTATGGCTCGTTGTAGTGCTGATAGGAATAATTCTTGCCCTCTTCTTGCTGGTCTACTGTTTGGGCGACGCCAAAGCGGGGAGCAACCAGGATACGCGAAAATGCAAGCCGCACGTAGGCTGTTACGACGCACGCATCGTGCTGGGAACGTAAAGGTCGAAACGCGAATTCTCATGTGTTCCAGCCCTCGAGCTCGGACTAAGTATTGTTCTCGGCGTCTATCGCTGCCACAAACCGTGCTCAATCCCTCCTTGGATGAAAATCGCGAAGGTGCCCTGTCCTGGCAGTTTCATGGGAGGATGGGCAATCTGTGCTCCGCATGTCTCGGCGGTCTTTACCGAAGCGGCAATGTCGTCGACGAGAACATACGGACGCACGACCGGCTCCTCTGTCTCACGCATTGGGGCGCGCACGCCGATCTTGCCACCATGCGGCAACGCTGCGGTGCGGGCATTGCCCAACGCGGGAACTGGCTCGCCAAAGGCAACTCCGTATATCTCGGAGTAGGTTGTGCAAATGGCCCATCAGGTTTGGCGGGTCAGCGTAACAGATCGTTTTTTAAGTAGAACGCAGATTTATTGCGACATCGGCCAGCGGGGTCTCGGCCTTGTGGACAGTGGAACGATTTCCATTCCCCAAACAAGGATTAAATGATGACCTACCAGTTCGCACGCGCATGTTTGTACACCCTCTCGACCATCGCACTGCTATCCGGATCCTGCAGTGAGGACAAGTCGTTGTCTCGCCAAGACGGCACAGATAAAGAGGACGCGTTCTCCACGACATTTCAACTCGATGAGACAAATTCTAAGGGCTATGTGCGACGACACGGAGGGGCAGGAGGCCACGCGGTATTGCACCGCTCGTTGCTGCACGGGAGACCAGTGCCCATCTGGACTCTGCGTGCAGGAAGAGTGCTGGTAGGTTTACACCTAGGTGTTGTTCTTATTTCTTCTGCGCTTTGGTTCTTGCACCTAGCTTCGCCGAATCAAGCAGCAGAGAAGACGGTGTAGGGGGTTCCATGAGCAATCTCCAATACTGAAGTTCTCGAATGGTTCTCCAGCGTGCTAGCTTTCGGAATGCCTTTCACTAAGGGATCTGAATACTTGCCCGCTAAAGGGAGCGCCGAGCCTAGCGTTCCGGAGAAGCCGGAAGCCCTTCACGAGGTCACCCCTTCCTCTGAGCCGCCATCGTTGGCGGAAGCTCGTCGAGGGGCGAGCGCTCGATACCGTTATCGACGCGACAACAGAGCTTAATGAGCGCCTTGCCCTGCTACCGAATGTAAGAGCTGTCGCGGATGCAATCGCCTACGCACATGAGCGAAACGTGATTCATCGAGATTTGAAACCCGCCAATGTACTTGTTGGAGATTTCGGTGAGACGGTGGTTATCGATTGGGGCCTCGCAAAGCATCTCTCGTCAGACGACCTTATCGATGACCCAAGTGTTAGCACGACAGACGTTGCCGGTGACGGACTCACGGTTCAAGGGCACGCCATGGGAACCCCAGCGTACATGCCACCCTCGCAGGCAAAGGGGCAACCGTTGGACCCTCGTGCAGACGTCTATTCGTTAGGAGCGGTGCCTAGAATCTAGCTAGCAGCAGCAGCAAGCTTCTTGGCCTTGCGACTCCATATGCTCTTCATCATAAAGTAGACGCTACTAGCCGAGACTGCAACGGTAGTCGCGACGCTCACAAGAGACGTGGGGTTGCCCGGATCACCGAAGTTGAGAGCGAGAAGTGCCCCGGAAACTCCTGCTGTGATGCCGAGGCCTATTAGTACTTTACGGAGTCGCGTTAGTTTGGCTGCGCCTTTTTGAGCGGCCTTCTTCGCCTCCTTTGAAGCCTTGCCGTTCTTTGCAGTCTTGGTGTTTTTCGCAGCCTTGGTGCTCTTTGCAGCCTTGGTGCTCTTTGCAGCCTTGCCGCTCTTTGCAGCCTTGGTGCTCTTTGCAGCCTTGGTGTTTTTCGCAGTAACAGTCGCTTTGTCCGACTGGCCTTTGGCGGCCTTCGTGGTTCGCAGTTTCAAGCCCGTGGCCTTGGTGGCACTTGGCCGAGTTGACTTGGCTTTTGCCGTGGCTTTGGCGGTGGTCTTGGTTGTCTTCTTCGCCTTGACTCCAAGGCGACCTGCTTGTGAGGTAGAGGGCAGGGCAACAGCGAGCACAAGTGCGGATATCAACAGAATCATTCGTCTCGCCATGGTCCTCATGAAAAGCAAGGACGGTGCCACATCTCGGACAACGCAAACTTGAGTAAACTTAGTAGCTTAGCGTCCCGAGCGATCGTCAAAACACGATGCCAGCTAGGGCCGGAACACCACATTCGTGCAACTGGGCAGCTGTACTAGCCAGGCGAAGCTGTACTACCGAGGGCACGCGCGAACTTACAGGTGGCGCAGGTGTTCTTCGGCGAGCCGAGTCCACTCGCTCTCGATGCACAACTCCTTCCCCTGGCTCACCGCAAGTTCCCATTGTCGCTTGGCCTGTTCTCTAAATGGCGCGACCAGATCATTGAGAGCATCGTTGTACTTGTTCAACATGTCGGGGTTGCTTCCCGAGCCACTAGTGATGCTTTGAGGCACCGGGATGGCGACCAGCAGGTCGGCCTGACGGCTGTGAACTTCACCGGTTCGTACCAGGGCAGCGATGCCCCAATATGCCGTGTTGCTATAAGCTAGTTTCCTGTCGCTCTCCTGTTCAGCGGGCAACCTGTTTAGAAGAACGACGTAGTTCGCCAAAGCTTCGTCGCTCAATCGTACGAGAGTGCCAAGGACGCGGTCGCCTTCGGCTTTTGTCTTGGGCGTGCGGGTAATCTCAAACGTCAGAAAGGACTGCCTGTAGAAGGTCTCAGCGTGCGCAAACTCTTTGCTTGGCGTGGGGCTCAGTTTCGCTTGTGGGCATCGGGTTGCTTTAGGAGCGAGCTCTTCGTTCGCGACCGCGATCGCGGGTTCATCTTGTTGGGGCGATGCAAGCTGATTCGGCGAATTGGCAATCTGACCACCACAACCAACAACGAACATCATTCCCAGAACAATTCGCATGCAGAGATTATAGCTGATGCGAAAGCGATTTGGAATCGAGCGGCAATCGCCAGCATGCGCATAGCGACCGGACCAGCCTTCAAGCGGCGCAACATCGTCGTCGCCTAGCTTGCCCATCGCTGCGGGCGCAAGCCACTACGGCATGCGCGCTGTGTAAATCCCCGAGTGGGTATTGTCATACATGTTGTGGGCCTTGGTATCGGTCATCACCAACGTGCCATCGGCTCCAATAGTTCTCACATACATCGGAGTCTGGAAGCGCGACGTTGTCTCGATGTTTAAGACCTCCGACCAGTGGTGCCGAATCGCTTTCCCCACTTTGCTTGCACAGTGCAAGACGATGTAGGGCGGGCGGATTGTGCCTGCATATCCCCACGTGATCGTGCCTGGACAGCTGCGCTTTTTTACGCTGCGGAGAACGCGGTAGCTTTCTTTCGCGGTGTCGATTTCGACAAGCTCTTGTTGTGCATCTTTGTAGGTCAACGCAAATTGCAGCGGCCCTGCGTTGCCGCGATAGGTCATGCCAGGAAGGAACGCTGTCGCTGCACCCGCTTGGCTTGAGACTGGCATTCGCCAAAACATGCGATCATCACCAAATCGCCACATGCGAAGTACCGTGTCTGGGGCGTTGGTGATCCAACGTCGAACGTAGTCGCTTGCAAGGAACGATGCCGACTGGCCAAAAATACTCTTGATGTCCACCGAGCGGTGAACGTCGTCTTCCGTTGGAACCACAGCAATGTTCTCTTCGGTGTCCCACCACACCCATTTCGACGCGTTGCTTGCGTTTAGCGTGCACTGCAAACCGAGGTAGCGCTGTGGCAAGGAAGCGCCGTGGGTGTTTTGTGCAAGGCACGCTGCATTGGATTCGGGAAACGGCCGGTACCGTGCCCCGCCAGGTGCGACAATCTCTGAGTAGAAGTGGCCTTGCCTTGGCACAACCTGGCGCAGCTTCCATCCGTCGCGCAGCGCAACGTCCCATTCAACATCCCTGGTTAGGCGTTGGCTCAAGGCGGCGCGAGTTTGTCCTCCGGCGCGGTACAACGCATAGAAGTCGTCACGGCGTTCGATGGGTGCACAGACAAAACGATCCTTCTCAAAGACATGCACACCAAGGCAGTCATTGTTGGTTCGCTCGGAGATAACAAAGAAGCTTCCATCGGTAGGGCTTGCGGTCGTTCTGCCGAGAGCTTGCGTATCCAAAACTTGCAGCGTCTCGCGTTGCGCATCGAGAATCCCGACAGCGAGCATGAGCGGCCCTTTGGTCCAGTAGACGATGTGGCGATTGTCTTCGAGTGCGATGTGCTGTGCGTAGTCCGCCCCAGCTGCGCTCGCTGGTGCCTTTACACGGAAGCGCTTGGTCGCCATTGCCGCTTGCCCATCCGAATTGGTGCAGAACATCGGCATGGAGTTTGTTGAAACAAGCCGAGTGGGCGTGAGGCGAACCTGCTTGTAGTCCGGAACTGCTCTTCCATCGGCAACCAAGTCGGCGACGTCTAGTAGACGATCGAGAGACTCGGAGGAGGGCGGATTGGTGGAGAGCGGCCCAAGCGGGGCAGCTGCAATTGGGGCTACCTCGGCGGCTGCCGGAGCTGTTGGAGGCGGTTGCGAATGGCGGGCTGCTGGCCCACCCGCGCAACTGCTAAGCCCGAGAAGTAGGATGAGAGATAGAGCGCCTTGGACCATCGTGTGTGTGCTTAGCAAGCGAAGAGCCACACTGTACAAACAGCGTAGGCTCAGAAAAGCTTGTGAACCAATGGCAACACCCCGCCAAACAGTGAGGCTCACAGTCACAGTTGGTGTTTGACGCGAAATCGATTACGAATTTCTCTTAGTTTGAGTTGCCCTGACGCCCCGTCGACGGACCATCCATAGGGCGAAGACGAGTAGCAGAGCGGCTCCTGGGACGGCTGGAGTGCCAGTGCCGGTGGAGCAGCCACCGTTGGCGACCAGCACGAGCTGACACGTAGGGTCGCAGGTCTCGGACCCATCGGCGCCATCGTCACACTGCTCGCCCGTGTCGGTGACACCGTCGCCGCAGACCGCAAATGCGCAGGCATCGCGGCATGCGTCTGGAGTCGTGTCCGAGTTGCTCGCGCCCGTATCGCACTCCTCACCCGTATCCACTACGCCGTCACCGCACGTGAGCGTGCACATCGCAGCCGACTCGAGGCATTTCTCGTCGCCTGCGCACGCTGGTTGATCTCCTTCGACGCAATTGCCCGATACGCACTCGTCGCCAGCTAGGCAAAAGGTATCCGTGTCGCACGCTGTGCCATCGCTGGCGTGATTGTCTTGGCAACTTCCCGAGGCATCGCAAGTATCGGCGGCGTTGCACTCGTTGGTGATGCTATCGCCACAACTGGTTCCGGCTGCGGCAAATCCATTGTCGACGCAAGCTCCTGCACCGCTGCAGCTATCGTCTACCAAGCAGTCGATTCCCTGGTCACCACACGCGGCACCAAGAGCTAGGTGGTTCTCCAAGCAAGTTCCGGCGCCGTCGCAGGTGTCGGCACCCGAGCACTCCACCGCTCCGTCGCCGCAGGTGGTACCCACGGTTTCGAAGGTGCAGGTTGTAGGCGAGCAGCACGGTGTGTTGTCACATTCCTCGGGTCCCTCGATTACGTCATCACCACAGACGATAGGTCGCCAGAGAGGACCGGGGTCGGTGGCGCCAACATCAAAATCGGTTAGGCGAATTTGGCAATCTCCTGCTCGATCCGCGAAGCCTGTTCTTGGAAACGCGCCGATGTTTAGAATCACTGCCGTGACAGTCATGTTGGCAGGCACAGTACCATTGACTCCCGTCTGAACATCGAGCCCAACTCCCGTTAAAACCCTCGACCGTGTGGCCTGTGCCGTGAACGAACTCGAGTCGTTGACGAATTGAAAGGCAATGGTCGAATCGATAATCGGGTTTCCGGTGGCGCCATCATCCCAATCGCACGTGACTTCCAAGATGGCGTCTTCTGCCAAAGCGACGGCTTCGGGGAATGTCAGAACAATCTGTGCCGGTTGGGCAACGTCGTAGTTGGCGATCGATGCCACTGGAGTCCAAGAGTCCGAAACCTGGCTGATAGAGAAGGGCGGCGCGGCCTCAGAAAAAAAGTGAGTTGGTGCCCCCAGTTGAATGTCGAAAATCTGTTGGGCACTCGCTGACGCTGGGCTCACTGCCATCACACTTAGAAACGCGATCGCAAATCCTATGAGCCGGCGTGATGTCCCTGAGAATAAATCCATAAAAGATTTTAGTGCATGGCGATTAAGAATCGCCAGGCTTGGGTCGAATCCATTACACAATTCGTTGACGATTTCGTTTCGTCCCTCGCTGTGTTTGCCCCTCGAACGAGCCGTCAATACACTGCGCCGACCAATGCAAATTAGACTGAGTCGTACCATCGTGCTCGCTGGCGCAATCACCCTCCTCATCGCGCAGCCGGCGAGTGCACAGAGTGACGGCTTTCGAGTAAATCGCTACCAAGCACTTAGCTCCACCGAAGATGGGATTGCGGTCCAGCTTCCTTCTACCTTGGGTCACCTGCGGTGGTCGGCCGGCTTAACCATGGACTTCTCTCGCTCCGATTTAGAGGTGAGTAGCGGGGCGCAGACAGCCGATGTGGTTGGCTCGCGCCTCTCATCCCACCTGGCCCTTGGTGTCGGCCTTGGTGAACGCTTTGAACTGGGATTGTCCCTGCCATTGGTTTTGAGCCAAAGCAGCGATGTGGACCAGCTCCCCGCTATGGCCCTCTCAGCACCAGATTCAAGCGGTGTTGGTGATCCATTTCTCGGTGGGTCGGTCGCGATCCTCGGGGATGCGCATTCTCTTGTCTCGCTTGGCGCGGCCGCTGGTCTGCGCCTGCCGATTGGCTCTGAAGATGCGCTTGCTGGGGATGACGGAGTCGGCGCCGAAGGACGCGTATTGTTCTCTGCTGGGCACAGGCTTCGCTTTGTCGCCAATGTCGGTGCGAGCTACCGGCCCGATGCCGAGTTTGCCGATCGAGAGATTGGTTCGGAGTTCTTGTTTCGCGGAGGCCTTCACACCTCGCCAGTGTCGCGCGTGACGCTTATGGCAGAGCTTGATGGCAGCACGAGCCTTCGCTCCGATCTATTTGCCGAACGAACGACGGCAGTGGAAGGAATACTCGGTGCCCGTGCACAAATCACGGATGGTTGGTATTTGGCCGCTGCTGCCGGTACGTCCATCACCGACGCTATCGGCGCGCCCTCTCTTCGCGTCCTCTTTCAGCTCGCCTATACAAAACCTCAAAAGTCGCCGACGGTGGCAATGGCAGTTCCGCTCGCTCCGATTGATTCGGACGAAGATGGAATCGCTGACGAGGTAGACGAGTGCCCAAACGAAGCAGGCGATCGCGAGAACAACGGCTGTCCCGCTCCACTGGATAGCGATGGCGATGGGGTTAACGACGAGGTCGACCAATGTCCCAAAGAGGCCGAGACGCAAAACGGACTCGATGACGAAGACGGCTGCCCCGACGAGTTGCCAACTCCGCCAGCGCCCGAGCCGCTGCCTCTCACAACCAATAGCGTTGACCCTTCACAGAAGCTGCCAGATCCCATTGAGTTTGAACAAGGGGAGGCGACGCTGCTCCCTCAATCGAGTGAGGCGATTGATCGCGTCGTAGCAGTTCTCGCCGAGCACAGTGAGGTCTCCCTCGTGGAGGTCCAAGGTCACACGAGCCGAGAAGGTAGCGAAGCGGTGAACCAAGACCTCTCGCAACGCCGAGCACAGGCTGTCGTCGACGCGCTCGTCCTAAAAGGCGTCGCTCGGGCGAGGCTCAAAGCGAAGGGCTATGGGTACCGCTCGCCGATAGCGAATGACGCATCACAAGTGCAAAACCGCCGCGTTCAATTCATGATTCTGAAGCGATCGAAATAGCGACGCCATCCGATGAGTCTCTCCACGTTTGTGCAGGGACTCGAACGCGGTCAAGACCACCGCTTAGTTGGCCCAAGAAAGGTTGACGAGTGTTAGCGCATCGCCAGCCCACGACTTCGTTTCAAAGGCAGCGCTAACTTCGTTGGCGCCTGCGGTCTCGAGGACCGACTCAAAAAACCCCAAGGTCTGGTACGAGGCCGCTTCCTCGGCCGTGTTGCCCATTTGGAATGAGACCGCGACCACCGCGTGCACAGGGACCAGCTCTTTGAAGGAAAAGACGTCGTAGCTAAACAATGTCTTCCGCATGATCATAAAGCGCGCCATGGTCTCCATGGCATCGCCGACTTTGGCAAGATCCGGATACTGGGCCAGAAGAGGCGCCACGCTCGCTCGGCCCCAGGCCTGCACCGCCTGCAGGTTGCTTTGGGCGACTTCTTTGAGGATTGCGTTGCCCATCCGCTCGAAGGTAGCCATCGGGTACCAATTGTTTGGCCGCACGTCCTGAGCGAGGAACGGGAGATCTTCGGGAAGAAGATGAGCGTTCCAGTCGCAGTCGTGGTTGCCGCGCATCATGCGCACGTAGTCGACAAAAACCGATCCGCGAACTTCTCTCATGCAAGCATCTTAGGAGAGAGGATAGCGAAGAGCGAGCGCTTGTTTCCAATTCGCCGAGTACGGCTGCTGGCCTACCAGAGCAACGTACTCATGACGCCGTATTCATGACGCCGTGCAAAGCAGGGATTGGCTGCAATTTAGACGGCGTAGTAGGCCCAGAGATGTTCGAGCAGTACTTGCCGAATCGATAGAAGACGTTGTGCAGTGAGCTCGAGTTCGCGGACGCGCACCCGCACGAGACCATTTTGGAAGCCTTTGATGAGCACGTCAAAGTGCTTCTCTTCGGGACGACAGTCGACAAGGACAATTGCAGCGCCCGGATCAATGCGCCTTGTATGTGCCAGTGTCCATTGGGTGAAGGGGAGCCCACCTTTGGGAACACCGGCTCGTCTGCGCAGCTTCGTCTCTCCCATTTTCTCAACGACGAGGTCGCCGTACTCGTTCTCGGCACCCAAGTACGATTTTACCTGCTGCACGCACTCGCCCGAGAGAGCCGTAGTCTTGGCATCCGGAGTCATGTTGACGAAGATCAGACGTTCCTCGTTGTATCCGGCATTTGCAAGGCTTGGCCAAAGGAGCGCAAGCACAAAGGGAATGACAATAGCGATTCTAATTTTCATTTGGCGGTCACGTCCTCACCATCAACCATAAACGAGTGAAACCAGTTAAAGGTAATCTTTCCCTCTTCAAAGGTATCGCGGTCGAAACGATAATAGAGAAGAGGGACCGAACTTGGTGGTCTAAGAATTATTATGGTCCCCTCAAATTGATCGGACTTCTTCTTCTTCGCGTTCACGACGACGATAAGGACATGTTCAAAGGCCCCCCAGCTCTCGAGAAGTGCGGGCGACTCTTGCTGCGCGAAGCCCTCTGCGGCGGCTGATTCTTCTTCTGTCGCCGCCTCGCTCGTCACGGTGAATTCAGACAGGGCCAGCCCTAAATGGTTTAGCTCGGAAGTGACGAGTTTGTTTTCAGCTCCGGTATTGTGAACCACAAGGCGCACGGATTTGGGAGCTGGGCCGGGCGGCGGTTTTGGGGCTGCATCTGGCGCGGCAACCGTTGCCTTGGATGCTTTGGTCGAGTCGCCCTTGTCCTCGGCCGGTGACGTTGCAGGTGTGTCCCTCTCGCTAGAATCGCCCTTTGAAGAGCTGCATGAGCAAACCAGCATTAGCGCGAGAGCAAGCGTTCGTTTCACTTTCGAAGAGTACCTTGCCGGCCTCCTGTAAATCTATACCGACGGCGATCGCAGACTGGCTACGACTGCCCCCAAGAGCCAGTAAGCCGAGCCTTCAATCGCGCGCTCACTCATCGCTGAGCTACGAGAAGAACAATTAATCGCAAAATTCGAAATGGTGAACTGCCTCACGCTCGATATGTGAGAAGCTCTTTTCCCGGTGTCCAAAGCAACGGGAAAAGCTAAATACTGAGAAGTGTAGCTAAATAGGCCACACCTGGTCCCTCTTGGAGGGAATTGTCGGCTAGACTGAACGAATTGGCGCGGGTGTAATTACTTCTACCTGCGAATTCTGGAAAGTGGATTTAGGCGAATTATGGGCTATCAAGGCTTGGAACGTATTTTTAGGCACGTGGCATCTTGTGTGGTTGTGATTTGCATTTGTGCCAGTGGTCTTGCCTTGGCCGACAACCGAACGGGCGCAGGTCTGGCTTGCGTCGAAGGGCATGCACCGGTCACGATGATGTTTATGAATCCAAGCCTTGGCGTCGCGCTGGGAGCCGGCTCAACGGGCGGCGCAGGCGGCGCCTGCCCCAGCATCGAGGCGGGGCGGACGTTCAACGAAAATCTTGCAGCTGGCGAATACCACCTCGTGATGACAGCCAACGGTTCACCAGATGCCTTCGACTATCAGCTTCAGCTTACTGTGATTCCTTCGAATTAGGGTGCGCCTATGCAAGGCAGCGGCTTTGCTGCTACAGCGGACCCAGTCCGGTGCTTGCCAAGACGTAGAAAATGCCGACGCTCACTAACACCGATGTGAGAATCACGGTCGTGAAATCGCGTGTGCCGATGCGCGCGTCCGTCTCCAATGGAGCTGCGGCATGGCGCACTGGAGCTGCGGAGGCAGAGAAGATTACGTCGGGCGTGCAGACCTCTGCATCGGCATCTTGGAACGTGTCTTCTACTGGAGTTCGTGTTGCGTCTCTGCAAGCTGATGAAGGCACTCGATTTTGTGGCGTGCGGAGCGGTGTTGCTCGGGGGCCCGGCGATGGCGAAGCGACCGGGCGTGGCGATGGCGGAGCCGTAGGACGTGGCGAAGTCAGCACTTCGACAGACACGCGCTCGACAAGGCGTGCTGTGGTGAAGATGCGCTTGGGTGCTGTGGCGGCCTTGACTGGGGCATTGGCCGACATCGACACAACGACAGGCATTGTGGAAGGCGGTCTTTGAAGAGTCGCTGGCGTGGTGATAGGCAACGTAGACGTACCGCGGGCAAAGCGCTGCGCTCGCTGACTGTCAAAAAAGATACGCTGCGGGCGCCTGGCATTTGCATGCAACGCCGACTCGGAAATGCGAGAAACGCGATTTCCCTGCAACACATCGCCACTCTTCCATGCTTCGTTCATCACCATCTCCTGATTGCCCAACCCTAAACAATGCGAGCACGGTGCCAATTGCGAGCTGTTTGGTTACAGGCGCTTAGTCTGTGGTCGGCAGGTTCACCCGTCCTTAAAATTGGCACGGTCGCCAGAAAATCCGACGCTGAGCGCGCCTCCACAAGACGACTGCCCTAGGTCAAACCTGCGCCAGGGTGACTAAGAGCGTGACCCTCATGCCATCGGCAAGATTTGAAGCTCATGAATCGCGACGTTGGAGGGGCGAGAAAGCGCAAACCAGACCGTCTCAGCTACGTCCCTCGCGCGAAGTGCATCGGGCTTTGCGTCGTCGAAGAACGCTGTATCGACCATCCCGGGTTCGATCAGAGTTACTCCCACACCGTGCTCAGCGAACTCTTCCCGCGCGTTGTAGCCTATTCCACTAACAGCCCACTTCGTGCTGCCATATACAGAGCCCTTGAGTATCCGCCGGCCCGCGATGGAACTCGTTAAAACTAGCCGCCCCTTGCTCTTCTTAAGGGCATCCGCGCTCGCTCTGATTGTGTACATCACACCCAAGATGTTGACGTTGACCAGGTCTTTCCAGTCGGAAGGGTCACCGCCGGTGAATCCGCCAGGCCCAATGCCGCGCCCAGCATTGGCAAAAACCGCGTCCAAGGAACCGAAGTCCTGAATCGCTTTCTGAGTTGCAGACGAGACGCTATCCCAAGACGCGACGTCGCACTCGTAGCATCGGGAGTTTGCTCCCAGCTCTTGTACGAGAGCCTCGAGTTTATCCTTGCTGCGGGCTAAGAGTGCCACCTGCCACCCATTCTCGATCGCAATCGTCGCCGTTGCTTTGCCGATGCCGGAGGATGCACCTGTAATGAGTAGCGTCTTCTTGCTGGTTTCTTTCATATGCTTCGAATCTCTTTTTCGTGGTCGTCGAGGAGTCGCGCAGACTAAAGATAGAAAACGAAATAGCTCACGAATACCGCGATGGTTGTGATTGCAATGACAATCCCGACTGGTGACCGGTGCTTCCGCTTTCCCGCGCCATCGTACTTTAAATCTTTAATGCCCATAGTTTGGGTGCTGCAATTGCAGGGCCACGTGCAACGACGGGCGATGCAGCTCGGCGCCGTCTTCGGGCGAGGCACTTCGCCACACGCGTGCGTTGTCAGTAGCTATGCGCCTCACTTGCAAGTAGTCGCCATGAATACGGGACGGGTTTGCCCGGCGACTAAGGCATCGACAAGAACTTTTGGTTGCATCGGTTCATCGTCGCCTGTGCCTCTCGGAGTGCGTTCAGGTACCTTGCGACGGAATACGATTCGAAGATGCCGAAGCTCCAGAGTTGTCGACTCGCAGGAAGCTAAGTCCCATCGAAGTACTCTCCTTCCATTGCTTTTCAATTTCGCCTGCAAGCGTCATCAGTACATGCACGTCGCGGGTTTCCACCGACACCAGGACAAGACGGCGCGATGCTGGCAAGTGAAGAAGGGCGCGCACTGCCTCAAACGCTGCTCCGTCGTCTACCGTTAAAAGAGCGGGCGGAGTAAGAGCTTCACCGATGACCTCGACGGCGTGCAGTGCTGCTTTCTCATCGCCAAAGTCGAGGGCAACCATCACCTTCGCGTCGATCTCATGCGGGCTCTCGTCTTCTTCGGCCTCAGTCAGAAGGGCGCGAACCGCTTCGACTTCATTTGTGGCGCGAAGTTCCGCCAAGACCGCCTTGTCGTGACAGGTTCGCGCGATGTGTGCGAGCGAGAGAAGGTGGATGCGTGGGTCGCCATCGGGGGTGACCAATACAAAGAAGACATCCGTAGGCTCGCCGCCCATGTCGATCGGTTCTTTGGTGGTAACGAAAGCAACGAGCGAGCGTTCAAGATTGGGAACGGGAATGTGGGGAATTGCGACTCCATCACCAATCGAAAAGCCGCCATGGGCACTGCGCTCAATCAGAAGTTTTATTAGGACATCGATGTCCATTCCTACGGCTGGCGATAAGACTTCGGCTGCGGCCAAGTAGACCTCGTTCGCTTCCTTAGCTTCGATGCCCAAGGAGATCCGATCTGCGGTGATCCAGTCGTTTGTTAAGAGTCGCGTTGACTCGGGATCCTCGACGGGTTTGTAAATGCGACGCCATTCCGAAAGCAACATGCTGCCGACGGCGCCCGAGCTGTATTTGCGGCCATGCGCCTTTGTGGCCGGCCCCCAAAAGGTGCGGTGGTAGCGGCTTCCCAATACGCCCCAGTCAACCACCAGTGACTCGTGTCCTTGGGCTTTGCGCTGCTGGTCCCAATTGGCGAGAAGCTCTAAGCACGCGTGGTCAATGTGCTCCAAGCGGTCAATCTTGAGGTGTAGAACCTTATCCTCTGGCACCCTTTCAAGAGCTTCGGCAAGGGCAGGAAGTCGCAGGAAGGTCGCAGAACCTCCGAGTTCAAACGTGTGCTCGCCTTTGTCTGTGACGTTCGACGTTAGCTCCACATGCGAGAAGGTGTAGACGATCTTGAACAAGGCCGTTCCCAAGCCGAGCATGATTCCTGTGAACAGATCGATGAAGACCACGCCACCAAGGGTAACCAAGCAAATCGCAAGTTCGGCTCGTCCTCGGTTGTAGAGAACCCGGAGGATGCGATGATCAAAGAGTTTGATGCCAGTGATGACGAGAATCGCTCCGAGGCAGGAACGCGGAATCATCGCTAGCACCTGCGGAAACGCGACCACGAAGGCGAGGATCCAAACGCCGTGCAGGATTGTGGACAGTCGCGAGCGTGCTCCTGCATCAACATTGACGGAGCTGCGGACGATAACGCCTGTCATGGGTAGGCCACCAAGCGCTCCAACGGTGAGGTTGCCAATGCCTTGTGCGATCATCTCGCGGTTGTAGTCGGTTTTGACAAACGATTGACGTTGGTCAATTGCAACTGCAGTTAGAAGAGTGGCGGCGCTTGCCACGAAGGCAAAGATTAGCGAGGAGCCGATTACCGAAGCGTCGATGAGTGTAAACGTGCTGCCGCTGACGACATCGAGCCCCGAGAAGAAATTTGGGGAAACGTCGAGGAAACTGACCGGCGCGTCGAGTAGTGCGACTCCAGCGACCACAGCCACCACCGAAACCAGGTGGCCCGGCACAAGCGCCAAACGTTTGGGGCGCAGGTAGTTCCACCCAAGCAAAATGACCGCCGTGCTTACCCCTGTTAAAAACGGCGCGGCATCAGCGATGTTGCCTGTGGAAAGCGCCTGCCAAAGCTCGCCGGGAAAGGAGGTGATGTTGGTTATAAAAGCCTTTGCTGGCTTGCTGTCGATCGCAATATGAAGTTGCGAGCCAACAATCAAAACGCCGATTCCGAGGAGCATTCCATGCACCACAGCAGGGGCCACTGCTCGGAACCACTGCCCCAACTTGAGCTTGCCGGCAATGATTTGCCAGACCCCAGCAAGCATCACCACTGGGGCCAATGCCGCCAGACCCCGAGTTTGGACGATCTCGAAAACGAGAACGATCAGGCTGGCTGCCGGACCGCTGACGAGCAATGGAGAACCCGCGAAAAGTCCGACGACGATTCCTCCGATCACGCCCGTAATGAGCCCGCGTTCGGGGGGAACATTGCACGCGACTGCGATGCCAATGCACAGCGGAACTGCGACCAGGAGGACTACAAAGGACGCCAAGACGTCGGAAACAACAGATTCACGGCTAGTCGATGGCGGCAAAGTGCGACCTCTCACTGAGTGTTGAAACGAGTAGAGGGCCTGTAATGAGATTGCGCTTCATGTGCCATCGTAATCGCGAGTTTGATTGCACGTATTACAATACATGACTTATATTTCATGTTTTCTCATGCCGTGCGCATGCTTGTCAAGCAAAGCTCGCTAAATCCATTGTGTCGACACACCTCCAAGGTGTGGTTGGCTGTGCGTGACAGTCGGCCACACCTTGGAGCAGAACAAAGAGCAGAACCCCAACGCCAAGAAATCGGTGTTGAGCCAGTGCTAAGAGTTGTTCGCCCAGGCGGCTAGAAAGCGCTCGAGTGTCCGATTGTCGATAAAGACTTCTGCGACGCCTCGCACTTCGAGCAGAGCGTCGACCAACTGTTCGGGCTCACGTGCCTCGTCGAGAAGACAAACAAGAATCTCGTCGATCGCATCGCTGTCCGCACCGCTGTCCAGCTCAAGCCATCCCAAGCGAACCCAATCGCTGAGTGTATTTGTTGCAATGCTCTGCGGTGGCTTGGCTGTGCGCTTTGCCGTGGGTCGTCGTGGCTTCGACAAATCCGACTTCTGCATCAACTTAGGATGATGCTGTCGCAGCAGGGCCAGCTGTTCTTCGCCTGCCTCTTGTTTGAGAGCTCCGTAGCTGTCGAAGAGAGCGCCCGGGTCTGCACCTAGCTCAAGCAGTGCTTCGAGCAGATCCGCCTTTTTGAAATGCTTGACGATGGCAGGCTTGTCATGCCGCCCTGCGCCCTCGTCGACTCGCGCTCCGACCGTGGCCCACCACCGAATTCGTTCTGGCGTCTTGGCATCGTGAAGCGCTCGCGTAGGAATTTGGAACCGACCAGCCTTGACCAATTCGCGGAGCACCGTCGGGTCTTTTGCAACGTCTCTTTCTCCAAGCTCGCGTCCCGAGTAGAGCAGAGGTTGCAATAGTGGTAGTACGAAGGGAAGAACTCTTAGTGCTTCGCTTGGCGATTGCGTCCACAGCCAATCGGTAATAATTTGATCGAGCTGTTCTCCTTCACTGGTAACGAGGGACGCCGCGTGCACAGCTGACCAATCCTCCGAAGCAAGGTCCTCCTCGATACTACTTAGATCGAGCTGACAAAAATATGGGTTCGCTCGCAGCGCGGTCTTGGGACGGCGAAGAGCCGGTCGCGCGCATGTCGGATCTCGGTGACCGGCGGCGATGATAGAGTCTCCAAGCAAGACGGCTCCCAGGCCGTGCTCGTCATACTCATTTTCAAAAGTTGCGCTCGTATACCCACTCAGCTCGACGTAGACGTTGCCTTCTCGCTCTTTGTCGGTAACGCGGATGTGACTCCAGTGAAGGTAAGGCCGCAGCCGAGCTGGATACATCGCCGCAAGTTGTGTTTCCAGCGCGTCCCATCCCTGGTGAAGCGCAGTGAGCGTTTCTCGTTGAGACGAAAGTAGAGCATTACTTGATGGCGGCAGAGGCGAGTTCGTGTCCATCGCCGTTCTAAACGCATCAAACCACTCGTAAGCAGCACCTCTGTCGGCAACAACGTCGAAGCTATCAATCTCTCTCCCAATATCTGGGTCGATCGTCAGTTGTGGCACCAAGTGCTCACCAGGCAGCCACGTTACCTCGAGTTTGAGCCAAGAGAACTCCACGGCTTGAAGATATATCAAATGCCGGGTGAGCTGCCAAGGTTAAGAGTTTTTCGGGACTTATAGTTGCATCGAATGTGTTGAAGCCCGGTTTGATTGGCCGATCCAGGCTCCCCAAAGTGCAGCCATCGTTGCTATAAATGCGCCATGGTAGCAACACCCTACGCAGTAGCCCTCGAACACAAGGACAAGCACACGATCGAGGCCATCAAGGCGCCAAGCGGCGAGGTTTCTCGCATCACCGAGTTTCCCAATCTGCGTTCCCTCGACTTGAGCGGCAACGATTCGATTCGCAACTTCGAGTTTCTCTCCGGGCTACCCAAGCTGCAGAAACTCAACCTGCGCAAAATGGGCCTCACTGCCATTCCGGACTCGGTAGTGAACCTCACAGAGCTAACCACGCTCTTCCTTGGCAGCAACCCGATTAAGAGTTTTTCTATCCTGGCCAAGCTGCCGAGTCTCATCGATCTTGGCCTGGCGAATATGGAACTCCGCGAAGTCCCAAGCGAAGTCTGCAAGATCGCTGGTCTTAAGATCCTTGGCCTCGTCGACAACGAGATCACGAGGCTAACCTCCCTTAAAACCCTGAAGGCCCTTGAGGAACTCTACGTCGGAAACAACCGCATCAAAAAGCTTCCCAATGAGTTGGCCAAGCTGCCACTGCGCAAGCTCGTCATCACGCACAATTTCCCGCTTACCAACTACGAGGTCTTGGCTTCATTAACCCAGCTTGACGAGCTCTGGCTAAGCAACTCGACCGAGGTCGATTGCACCCCGGCCAGCATCTTCGATCTCAAGCTACTCAAGACGCTTGTCATCAATTTGACGTTCAAGCAGTCGGACTCGGCAGCGATTGCGGGCATCGACAACATCGGAAATCTCGAAGCACTCGAGGAGTTAACCATCGAAGGCTCGAAGATGGAGAGGCTCCCCGATAGCATCGCCAACCTCAAGCGCTTGCGCAAACTGACGCTTAGGGAGAACGAGTCGCTAACCTCGGTCGATGCCCTCCGCGACCTCGCTTCCCTTGAGGAACTCGACCTTGCCAAGTGCGACCTTCGCGAGATTGGCGACAACTTCTCGACCCTAAAGGGGCTCAAGAAACTAACCCTGTCACACAATAGCGAACTCTCGAGTGTCTCGGGTTTGCGCGACCTGCCGGCGCTGCAAGAGCTGCAACTCTTTAGCAAGCTAAGCGCGCTGCCGGCTTCGCTTGGCACGCTCACCGCACTCACCAAGCTTGAGCTGAGCGCCAAGGGAGGGGACGTGAGCTTCCTGGCTGAGCTTGTGAACCTCGAGGAGCTCTACCTGGCCGGTTGCAGCTTTGATGAACTCCCCGGGCTGCGCAACCTCAAGAAGCTAACCGTCTTTCGCGATGCGTCCGCTAGTGACTCGTACCTCACGGCCTATCCGCTGCTTGTCGAGCTCGCGGTGACGCAGCCCTCGTTCACGCTGCCGGTGCTGCCGGCGCTACAGAACTTGAGCATTGGACGCATCAAGTCCAGCCTCGACCTCAGCAATATTGGCGCCTGTTCGGCTCTCGAGCAACTCTCGATTCATCGCTCCGATATCCTAGAAGAACTGCCAGCCGAGTTGGCGCAGGCCAAGGGCGTCAAGCGCGCGACCTTTGAGTTTCTTAAGAAGATCACCAATATCAGCGCGGTAGCGAGCCTAACCCAACTCGAAGAACTCGAGCTCTCTTACTTAAAAACGCTCAAAGACCTGCCTAAAGATCTCGCCAGCCTTACCCAGCTGCGCAAGCTCGAACTCTCCGACCTGAGCGAGGTTAGCGACCTATCGGTACTTGGCACACTGCCAGCCCTTGAGTCCTTGCAAATCGACGATCTCGAAGAGCTTAGAGCGTTGCCCAAGACGCTGGCAAAGCTCAACCATCTGCGCACGGTTGAGCTTCGCAGTAACGACAACCTCAAAGACATCTCGGTATTGGAGACCCTTGCCAGCCTCGAGCAGCTATCGGTCGAATACTGCGATGACCTAAAGCAAAAGAGTGTAGCTGCGGTGGAGAACGCTATCGCCAGCCGCAGCGAGCAAGGTGCCGAGCTAACAACCAGCTACCGCCAATTCATCGAAAGCGGCAGCTACAAGAGGCTTGTGGGCAAAGAGGACGCCAAGCAGAGCTACCCCTTCCCACTCTCGTTCGACACGCCCGAACAACTCCTAGAGGAGATCGAGGACTTTAGCTGGCTTGACGACATTCGCGACGACGAGGATCACCCCGATAGCGCAATCTTGAGCGACCCGGATAGCGCGCTCCAGCCGTTGGCAATTCTCGACTTCGGTTGGAAGGGTTGCGACACAAGCTATATCGATTCGTATTGCGAAGAAATCTTCTTAGTTGACGTCACCAGTGTGCGCAATCCGGTGTTCATTTGGGGCCATGACGGTTCTCCCCGCAAGATCCACGACGACTTCGACGACTTCCTAGCCAACCTTCACGACTTCACGGTCGAAAGTGACGACGACGACAGTTCTGACGGCGAGGCAACGGGGGGCGAGCGAACCTACCTAGAGTTTGTCGACGGAAAGTCGGCCAAGTTTTGGCAGATCATCGTGACAGGCAGCCAGCATGAGGTCACCTACGGAAAAATCGGCAAAGACGGCAGCGCCAAAATCAAAGAGTTCGACACCCCCGAAGCCGCCCAAAAAGCCGCCTCCAAGCTCATCGCCAGCAAGCGCTCTAAAGGCTACGAGGACAAGGATTCGTAGCGCTCCACTTAGCGTTTCCCCTTGCCGCGAGCGGGTGGCGGTGGCGGCATCGGTGGCAAGGGAGCACGCAACGTTCCGCTCCGGATTCCCAATCTAAGCTATTCGAAGGCGCGCTTGATGATGGCTGGGGGGGCGCATCGGCGATGGCGGTAGCGATTTCGATGGCGGTTTGCTCGGGAGCGAAGAAGGGGCGAGTGGTTGGGGCTATGGCGATCTCTGATCGCGGGCAAGAGGTTCGACTTGGGAACGTTTCTGTGTCTGGCGGCTTGGGCAAGAACCTTATTCGTCGCTTTGTTCGTCGCAAGCTGCCCCGAATTCGCCACTGCTACAACAAGGAGCTTGCGGATAAACCCAAACTCTCTGGCACAATCGTCGCTCAGTTCGAAATCTCGCCAGCAGGGGATGTTCAAGAAGTCACGGCCAAGGGCATGGACACGAAGAGGCTTGAGTCTTGCGTCGCAACGAGTATTAAATCGATCCAATTTCCGAAGCCCAAGAAGGGCGTCGTCCGCGTGCGGTACCCGTTCTCGTTTCGTCCAGGCGCTCCATAGCAACAGTGCGTGAAGCGAAGAATAATCATACTTTCGTAAGTGTTTTTCTTGGTGAAAGTACGCACTACTCATGCATGCCCCAGTACCCGTCTTCAGAGTCATAGTAGTGCCAGGACGAGGCCGAACGCTGGCGGCCGGGCGGGGCTCAAGACTGAGACTATCAACCGTGCCGGTTTAAACCGTCAACTATCGTGCAAAGTAGCCGATTCTTAGTGTGTCGCTGGAAATCGGTGCTGGTTGCTCAATGGTCTTACTCCGGAAAGAATCGCTGCTAACGGAGGCCGAACGCAAAACGGCGTTCGTCATCGCCGGGCCTCTGCTCGCGCTCCTGTACGCATTCTACACGGTGTCATACCTGTTGCAGCTCGGCACGTATGGCGGGGAGCCGTTTCCGCAATGGCTGACACTGGTGACCGGCCCCAGCGCCCTCTATTTCGTATGGCTGACACGTCATGTTCACTCGCATCAGTTCACGATTGCACAACAGCATCGATGGATTGGAGTAACCGTGGTGCTGGTCCTGGTTAACGTAACTGTCCACTACTCGCAGAGGCCAACGCTAGGGACCAGTGTCAACTATGTCTTGGTGATGCTGGGCATCGGCACGATGGTTTCATCGAGAAAATGGTTCATCGGGTTACTGCTCTCCTGCCTCGCTTGTTTCGTCGTTACCGCATTGGTGGTCGTGGGGGCCAGTAACGTGCCATGGAGGCAAGTGTTTTTCTCAAGTGCTAGCGGGGCCTTGGTTTCGACATTCCTCTTTATCGTCCGCCGTGCTGCGATACAACGCGTCGAAATGCTGACGGCTGAAGCCGAGGCCAAGCGACTGGTTGCCGAAGAGGCCTTGGTGGTATCGCGCCGCGCGCGCGCTGACATCCAGCAGATTCTGGAGCGCGCACCAGACTCAGTCCTGGTTCTTGTTGAGGGGACCATCGAGTACGCCAATCAGAACTTTTTGGATTGTTTGCGACGCACCGAGATCAATGTTCTAGGCGTGCCCCTAGAATCGTTGGTGGTTGCCGGCTCGCTGGATCCACTTGAAGTCTCGCGGCTCACGTTTCAGCGTGACGATGGCGAAAATGTTCTCATTGAGTTTTCGAAGCAAGCGAATATCGATCGAGACGGGGTTGAGGCGGTTTTGCTGATTGGGCGTGACATCACCAGCGCGGATTCGCAGTTGCAAGCAAAGCTGCAACTTGCAGATCGCCTGGCCGCGGTAGGTGTTCTGGCTGCCGGCGTGGCGCACGAGATTAACAATCCGTTGGCCTACGTCATCGGCAATCTTGGCGCTCTCGAAGACGATGAATTGTTTGTCAAAGAGATGTCCAGCGAAGCACGAGAGGAGTTTCACGAACTCGTAGCCGACGCGCTGCACGGAGCACGCCGTGTCGCTGCCATCGTGGACGATCTCAACACCATTGCGCGTCGAGGGGATGGCTGCCTAGAGGGCGATGTGGCTCGCGCGGTCGAATCGAGTATCCGAATTGCCGGGCCCCACTTTACGCAAAACGCAAAGCTCATCATTGACGTCGACGAGGTACCGCCGGTTGCATGCAATCAGGGCCGCCTTGGCCAAATCTTGTTAAACCTTATCGTGAACGCTGCCCATTCGTTGGACCCAGAGAAACCCAATACGATTACCATCCGATGCCGCGATTTAGCGGGCGCTGGGCGGGTGCGAATCGACGTTGAAGACACGGGTTGCGGAATGGCGCAGGCAACCCAGCAACGAATTCTTGAGCCTTTTTACACCACCAAGGACGTCGGTGATGGGACGGGATTGGGGCTGTACTTCTGCAAGAACGAAATTGAGCGAGCCCACGGCGAGTTGAGCTTTACAAGTGAGCCTGGCCTTGGCTCGTGTTTCTCAATCTACTTGCCTTCGCTAGAGACAACCGGCCATTCGCACTGCTGAGCACGCAACCACCAACGCGTATCGGGTGAGAGAGCCCAGTACTCGTCTGCCGGTGTCTTCTGATCGAAGGCGTGGCAGCGAACTTCTTGATCCTTAAAGTCCACGGTAATCCGACCACAAAAGTAAGGGATGTCGAGACCATCGGTGTCGATAGAGGCGCTCTCGCGACCTGTTACCTTGGCAATGGTTGTTCCCCGTGCGGGACGAAGTATCTTCCCCCACCCCCATTGCTGGCGCATCTCGTCGGTGAAAATCTCACGAAGCAAATCAGTCCATGTCTCGATAGGCGAAGGCACCTAGCAAGATTAACATTGCCACGCCTAAAGCTCTAGAAGCTCTAAAAGCTCTAGGGTCACGCTCCTATGTCATAGGTTCCTGTGATCGTTGAGCTTCTCAGCCGAAGTCGCGTTTCTAAGAATAGTACCTACGTTTTGCCTTGTCTCGACCTGCTGCCGAATCCTGTCGCTAGCCTCCAACCAAAACTCACGCGATACCAGGGACGACTCCCACATGCAAAGCAGCCCTACTCGATGGAGAAGGGCTGCTCGCAAGGTTGATATTGGCGACTCGAATCGAGTTCGGCGACTGTGCGGTGGCGTTTACCTTTTGCTATTCGCCTTCTGCTTTTGCATAAACTCACCTCGGCTCACACTGCCGTTTCTGTTGGCATCAAGCTTGGCGAAACGCTGCTGAGAAGTTAGCTTCGATCGGCGCTGAGAGTTTTTCGCAGATGAGCGAGTTGCCTTAGCCATCTGCATCTCCCGAAGAGTAAGGGTTCCGTTTCTGTTTGCGTCGAGGCTGGCGAAGCGCTGTTGCCACGTGGCTTGCCGAGCTGGGGCTACGGCTTGCGGAGTTGGCGCTACGACGTGCCGAGCCGGTGCTTTGGCCTGCGGAGTTGGCGCTACGACGTGCCGAGCCGGGGCTTTGACGTACCGAGCTGGTGCTTTGACGTGCCGAGCGGGAGCTTTGGCTTGCGGAGCCGGTGCTTTGACGTGCCGAACTGGCGCTGTGACTTTAGCGGCGGGTTTTGCTTGCTTCGCTCGTGAAGCGCTGTGGCCTGGACTCGCAACGGCAACACCTGCGGTGCCAACGGTGAGAGCAGCAATTGCGAGAATCATCTTGGGAATGCGATTGAAACGTGTAGTCATTGGATGCTCCTGGTTTGAGGTTGCTTCCTAGTAATACAAGCCTGGTGCCAACACGCAACTGCCTGTACTTACAGCGTTTCTAATTCTTGACGAGATGCACTTCTGCAAATTTCGCAGGACGCTTCTGCAGCTGCCGCAGCCTTGCGACACACAATCTTCCCTCGTGCACGATGCCCGCGCGCGCTTCGTGAATGGCCACCTCGTTTGAGGTGGTTTGCCGCCCGCGCGCGGCAGCTACAGCGATTCTCTCGCGCAGAAGTCCGAGAAGGAGGCCATTAGCTTTTCGATGTCGACCTGTGGCGAAAGCGCGACTCGGACGATGTAGTCCTTATCCCTCTCACTTGTCGTGCCCTGCGTCGAGGTTGCCGGGATGGTCCAATAACTGCCCTGCAACTGCCCGTAGCTAACACAGTACTTGCACTCATCTGGGTGCGTTTCGATCATGTACATAATTAGCTTTTTGTTGAGCGCCCTTTTCTTTGCCTCCCTCTCGGCGTCGGTTGCACCTGACGATGGCAAGTCTAAGGAAAACACCGATGGCGTGTAACCGCGTTCTGCGAGTTCGGTCGAGACAAAGTTGATCTTCGCCTCGGGTAGCACGTCTTGAATATGGTCGACGAATTTCCTGGCATTGACGTACGCGTTTGCGATGCGTGTCGGCATCGAAGGCATGCGCTCTGCCAACGTATTCATTTGGTTGGAGGTCGCTCCGTTGTCACAAAGTACTAAGTGTTTTTCGATTAAAGGCTGCACGCTCTTTGCAGCATCGTTCGTCGTGCAGAACCCTGCGATGCAACGTCCGCCGCTAGGAAACTTGGAGCCGCTGGAGTACGAAATTGTCTTAACGTTCGCCAGTGTTCCGCCTTGGTGCAGCAGCTTCACATTGGGGCAAAACGTTTGATCAACAGTGAACAAAGGTGCAATCGCTGGCGTGCCTTGGCTGGTTTCTCGTGGCTTCTCTAGCACCGCAGCCAACTTCAGCATGTCAGGAACTTCCACCCGCGGGTTGGTCGGGATTTCTGCCAAGATGACTGGTACCGAATCGTTCTTAGCAGCCTCTTCCAGTGCTACATCGAGGCTCGTCACCAGTTCCTGCCCATCGTCGACATACAGGTCTACGATCGTAACGCTTTCAAGCACGTTCGCGATCCGCCGAGCCTGGTCGTTTGTACCGCCGTAACAGTTCGGCGGAATAAGCAGACGAACGACCTTATTCGGATGTTGCGTCACGGCATCTTCGATGATGCCCATCATCATCGCGTATTGAATTGATAACCCACTCGATGCGACAAGCGGAGTGACGCTGCTTCCCGTATTGGCCTTAATGCAGTCAAGAACCGTCGCAACGCTTTGGGGCGAGCAGTCTTCCACCGGGTTCGGCGTATCCAGGACCATCTCACGCAATGCATTCAACGTATCGATCGGCGTCATTGCAATGCTCTCGCGCCGCCGTACATGCTGTACGTCTTTGGCAAGGGCCTCACTGTTGGCCTTATGGAGAACAATCGTGCTGCCGTAATTGAGGTGACGATTCACTGTGGCATCGACACCGGATGCAACCTGCAAAGGCGTCTTGTAGGGCGACTGCGTGATAAACACGACAAGGTCGTCACCGTGATCGGGGATTTGCAAACCATCGACCGTCTTGTGCAGGGCAACGGTGTAGCCGTAGATGGTTTCCAATCGATGAATGTCGAGTAGCGGACATTCATCGGTATCGTAGTAGAGGTGAGCGGCTTGGCCACTGATGGCGCTCGTGCGCAGGAGAGCAAGAATTGGCATCGTCTTAGAAGCGAAGGCGATGACTTGCTCGGCGGAGACTCCGTTGAGTTCTGCGATGGCCCATTCCAAAACACACGATAGTGGGTGGCCGAGACGAATGTAGTCATACGCCGTGGGAAGCTCGGCGAACTTGGCGACGTCGTAGTTTGGCGATGCCTGCAGCGCGTGCAGTCGCTCCAAAAACTGCGACTTTGCCTGCGCTTCGTCGTAGACATCTAGACGGTGCGTTGTGAGCTCTACCCAACTGATGGGTACACTTTCAAGAATGGCTCTTACCTTGTCAAAACAGCGCGTAGTCGAATCCAATGTAAACTCCTAAAGGGCCACAGGGTGTGACCACGGCGAATCTAGCCTACTTTCGGCTGCCGAGGCGAATCGGGCTTACGTGAAGCAAAATTCGCTGCAGATGCTCGAACTAGGCGCGGTTGGCCTCGCAGCTTAGAACTCCAACGCAACAAAGAGTACCCTCGCAACTACCAGCAGATTGAGCGGGACAAGAAATGATAGAAGACGTGTTGACCCGTGCGGCCTCCGAGGCTCACGAGTCGTGGCTTAAGACAGACCGACAAGGTCCGGGACGCTTGGTTCGAGAGAACCTACGCTACACCGACATCGCCGTGGCCGGGCGGCTCTTGAGTGCGGCGCGCTTTGAGACCTGTGTGTTCACCGACTCGGTACTCCGCTCGGCCCACCTGCAGGACGCCGAGTTTGTTCGTTGCACTTTCGACGACTGCATTCTCATGCTGGCCAAGCTCCATGGCGCACTCATCCTAGACAGTATCTTTAGCGATTCCTCTCTGGCGATGATGCAAGCCAAAGAGCTGCGTATCAAAAACGGCTCCTTCAGCAGCTGCGACTTTGAGCGGGCCAACATGGTTGGCAGCCACGTGGCCAACGTGACCTTTGACGACTGCACATGGAACCACGCAGATCTGTCGGCTACCCGCTTTCACGCAGTCCGCTTTCTAAGCGCGGACCTAAGCGGCGCGACCTTGAGCGGCGCCAACTTTGAGGACTGCGACCTAAGCTCTGCCCAGCTTCCCACCGACCACGGCGCTACCTTGCTTCGCTGCAAGCTTTAAGCTTGTCGGAGCAGCTTATTCACTAACGACTTTTGCCGTGGCCAAGGCATCGTGCTTGGCTTTCTCTGCCTTAAGTTCTTTGGTGTAGATCCGTGCTGTCTTTACTCCATTTATCAACACGGCAACGATCGCAACACGCATGATGATGCCTTGATAAAGAGTAGAAGGGTCGAACGCTGCGTTGATTAGAATTGACGCAACAAATATGACCAGCCCCGAGAGCGTACAAAAGAGCGGATAGCGGTAGACAAACGCTGCAAGCCCAAGAAAGAGCAGCCCAACCGCCAGCGACGAGTACATGATCAGATGAGCTTCCGCGATTTCTGGTGCAAGGGCCTCTCGGACTGCTGGCCCAAACTGATCAAGCTCGGTGTTGAACTCGTTGAATTGGTACGCCAGGTAGCCCAACGTAAAGACCCCGATCACCGCAAGAGCGATCCGAGACTGTTTGAGGATGCGGTCCCGAATCGAGTCGGCCAAATTATCGAGTTCGGAGCTAGGAGGAGGAAGACTGGAAGCCATGAGAGTAACGATATCACGCGCCACGAACGCTTCGTTCTACGCCTGGCGGTCGCAATACGGTGGGATAGGGAAGCCGATTCGCACAATTCGACGAGCCAACGATTCTGTGACATTCGTGTCGCAGTTTCGGAGTTTTCCTGGAGTTGCTCTCGCTTTTCCGGCGAGCGAGTTGGGCGCACAAAGACCGCTGGCTGTTGAGGCAACGCGGTATCTCAAGTGACTGTGCTACCGCTTTTGCGAACAAGAGGAACGTGGCACCACGTTTGCTTTGTGCCTCTCACCTATGACAAATCGCATTTTACTCGCCGCTCTTCTACTTGTTTTTTCAAACGCGTGCACAGAGGACAGCGTCTCTGATAACGCATCCGCTCTCATCGGCGAATGGATCGATTGCGTGGACGCAGATTCTACGTTTACGTTTGGGGTCGACAACTCATATGCATACGATGAAACGTGTAGCGGCGAAGGCTGCGAGGAAGACCACCTCAGTGGCACGTTTGAGGCTCAAGCCCAACGCCTAACGACACACGCCGCGAGCCCAGAAGGAGACATTATTGTTCAGGCGTTCTCGTACTACGCGAACGCCAACAACTTGGTTTTGGGCGCGGGCTATCCGCAAGGTAGCCATGATGGAGTTGTTGGCACGTGGACTAGCCAACGCAGCACCAAGAAGAACGGTCTCGAACTTGGGGCTACGGAGCAAACCATTGTGCTGAAAGCGGACCAAACAGGCACTGTTACGGAGTACCTTGGTTCGTCCAAAACCTTCGAAGCGAGCGGTACCTGGGGCCCAGACCTTGATCCCGAGAATGCTGGTGGGTTCGAACTCGAAGTGACACCAGATGGAGAGAGCTTTACCATCTCACTCAGCTTTCAACTCATCGACGAAGCGGTTCTGGGGTCTCCTAGGTTTTGCCGTGTTACTAACTAAGGTTAACGCAATGAGCTCGCACGAATCGCAAGATTGCATTGAGCGCAGAGGCGTGAGGCCCACGCCTAGAAGGATGCGCGCTTTGCCGAGAACAGGCTAAATCGCGCACCCGCCAATGCCGTGAGATCCGTTTCCATGTGCTGCTCGGATGTTTTTGCTCGAGTCTCCAGCATGATCGATAACGGGCGATCATTGATGGCAATTAAAATGCGTTCAACGGTAACCGATGCAGCGCCAGCCCACTGCCAACCGTTGATGCTCGACCACTCGCGTCCACCCGAAATCTCGGCCTCCACTAAACTGAGACCATTATCCGACTCCATATAAAAGCTGGCACCAAGCATGCTTAGAGGAGCTACGAGATTTTCTGAGATGCGCATCTCTTCGCGATCGAGTTGGAGGTCCCAATGCGCAACGACCCCTACCGTGAAACGTCGCTGGAATGAATCGGTTCGGCTGAAATCTAGTAATCCGGTTATCTGAACGACTCGCAACTCGAGTGGGCCTATCGTCTTTCGTTGGCGAAAACGACCAACTTCCGCTTGGGCACCAATGTCAAAGGGCACAAAGAACTTTCTTGGTGTGCCCAGTGGCAGAACGATGTGACCATCACGGGCGTGCCGCACATAGCGCCCTTCGTAGACGACTCCTGAGTACGCATCGTTCATTCCGCCAGCCGACGTTTGCAAGAGACGATGGTCGAGTTTCCAAACAAGATCTGGTTCGTCATCGAAGCCAATTGTGTGCCGCAACCGAACGCTTCCCCCAATGCCATCGGTGCCCGCCTCAAGGTAGAGACGATTGCCAACATCAAAGCAGATCGCAAACGGGCTATCGTTGCTCGTTCGTGCCGTGCATGGATCTGCGCGCACAGGCGACGCAAAGCCAAGCATCAGCAGGCAAAGCGCTAGCGCCGCTTTGGTGGTGCCCATAGGCTGACCCGAAGTCCGGCGTCTGCGACAAATGCCCATCTGTCATTTACCACCGGCAAATCGTTGCGTCGCTCTCCACCAATTCCCGCGGTTAGCGAGAGCGGCTGATCGTTGACGGCGAGAATGATTGCCTCGTATTCGATTTTTGCTCGATGGCGTCGCGCCAGACGCTTGTCGCGAGAGCTTGCAGCAAAGTATCGCGGGACTTCCCAAGTGAGTTCGCCGCGAAGATTGTGAAAGCCCTCTCGGTCTAGAACCCAATCTAACTCAAGGGCCGAGATGCCTGTAAGCGCGGTTCGATTGCCAGTCTTATCGGTGTAGAGCCGTTCAAAGCCCACGCCCGTTCGAAGGCGAAGAAAGGAATCTAGGCGACTCGACTGCCACAAGTCGATTGTGAGTTGCCCGGTTCCAAACTGCCAAAGCGTTGAGTTGCCATGGTTTGTATGGTGCACCTCGACGCGGCCAGCTTCGGTCCACAGGCCCAAATCTAGGTGCAGGTCGTGTCGTTGCGGTGTTCCGGCAAACGTCGTGATGCGCAGCAAAGGGTCTAGAAAGCGACGAGAGAGCTCATAGTGCAAGAGTACGAGTTCGGAAGAAAACGGCTCAACCCGCACTTCTCCCTCGATCAAGCGCAGACGGTGGGTGTTCCGGCCTTGGTGATGCTGGAGAATGAGCAAGCCAAAATCAAAGGCGCTTCGCTTGAGCTCTCGCTCTTCTCCTAAGAGTTTGTAGGGGTTGTACTTTGCTCCGAAGTAGAGCCTGCGTTTGAGATCGAAGTTCGTTTGAAAGACTCGGCCACGCTCGTCGCGCGTCCAACCGTACGGAGTATCGACGAGTCCTCGAAGCAGTTGATAGCCCTCGGACCTAAGTTTGTCTTGGTCAAATTTGTCGTTAAAGACGGTGCATGAGCGGGCGCGTTGCAGCCCTCTGGTGCGAATTCCCTGGCTGCTCAATTCGCTGTCGGGAGCGTAGAGACACATTTTTGTGCTCGCGTCACATTGCACGCGCCACGAAAGCCCATTGGTGTCGCGTAAGCATTTTACCGGTTGGCTGTGGTTCATACTTGGGAGCGAATCGGCCTTTGCAGAAACAGGGTGGATCGATACCGTTGCTACGGCGATTGCCGCAGCCCATAAGAGACGGACGTGCATTTGTAGAGCGCACTGCAAGCAATGCACCACGTCGTGCTGCTCTAAGAAACACAAACACTATGAGGGTAACGTCGACTCAAAGTGCAAGGACGCGCGCACTGGTGCGTTGACGCAACACTGTTGTGTGGCAACTACGACTCGCCTGCGTCGACAAGAAGGGCTCGCACCAATTGGCCGTCTTGCACCAGCGTCATCTGCACGGGCACTCGCAAAGCATCGAGCGTCAACCACAAGGTCATTCTGATTTGTTGTTCTCTTTTGCCAAGCTCTGCCTCAATTCGCCATGTAGGCATCGAAAGGCTGTTGTCGATGCGAGGCTGCGCGAGTTTTAAAAGATAGGTTTAGTTCAACTCACGGCATTCAGACGCCCTCAAAAACATCATA
>TARA_R110002073_G_scaffold335590_1_pt1 | contig 65303 bp, 62 predicted proteins | sample TARA_R110002073 | Tara Oceans TARA_R110002073 (sample SAMEA4397174) | marine metagenome | biome: Polar Biome; feature: [DCM] deep chlorophyll maximum layer (ENVO:01000326); material: water (ENVO:00002006), including particulate matter (ENVO:01000060) such as... | depth 40 m
CGGAAAATTCTACTTCTGATCACCGCTGTTTTTTGGGGGGATTACCAATGCATAGAGATCCCCCTTTGAGCTCTATTTTTTCAGAGGTACTTTTCAGACACATGCCACGCCGAAGCGGTGTTAACTCAGGATCAAGGTACTAATTGCATAACCATGGAAGTCGGCAGCGCATCTTCTTCGTTGGCCATGGATTCTCCAACGCACGAGCTTGGAATCTAGAAAGGCTAGATAACCGAAGCGCAATAAAACGGGCAGCCGTTCACCCCGAGCCGATTAGGCGCTGCATCAAAAAGCCTGGGCTTATTTAAGAGCTATGGTGCCGCTGCACCTCTATGCATATGCAAGGTGCAGCTTGACCCGCTTGCCTGCAAACTGCTAAAAGCCCTCTTCGCGCGCAATGTTCCAGCAGCTCGCTTGCCGACTCATGTTTGACCAGAAACGATTCGGTCATTCGAGCCTAACTTTTCGGAAGTCTTGCCAGCATTGGTTTACGATGGTGAGCCCCTTCACCCTGGGCGAAAACGCGATCATACCTCGACGGGACGTGAACAGGGGAAGAATCGGGAGTGATTCCATAACCCGAGCATCAGCTGCCCGGTATAGCGCGGCTCTTTCCGACGAGTCAATCGTAGCACGAGCGAGATCTAAGAATCCGTCGAGATGAGGGTCGTTGTTATACCCAGCGTTAAAACCTCGGGGAGACTGATTTGCCCCATGTAGGATCTGTGATAGCCAAAGATCGCACGACATCCCCCAACTCATTTCACTGAACGCAATGCCAGACGGCGCCCCCTCCCGCCACTGGTTGCAGTAAGCTACCCAATCCGGATGCAGCGTTACATTTAAGCGAATACCAACCTTGGCTAGATCGAGCGCGAGCCGCTGATAAATGGCCCCTGGATCGAGCTGCGCAGACCCCGCTTGCGCCGCAATGACATCCAAAACCAAGCCATCGCTTGCCCCTGCCTCGGCCAGGAGTTTCCTTGCCCGCTCGGGATTGTAGCCATAGTGATTTGCTGCATGCGGGTCATGAGCAGGGGAGCCTGGAGATAGCGCACTATGCGCCGGAACAGCCGCCCCCGGAAAGAACTCAGCGCATAATGCCTCTCTATCAATAGCGTACGCAATTGCCTGCCGAACGCGCAAATCTGCGATAAGCGGATCGCGCAAGTTAAATACCAAATACCAGAGATATGGTGGGTTAAAGGAGGGCACGGTGAACCCTAGCGCCGCCAGTTCCTCAAGGTCAGCGCCCTCTAAGCTATAGGCGAGATCCACCTTCCCCTCAACCAATGCCCGGACGCGAGCCTTGAGGTCAGGAAAAGGTAGGAACCGGATCCCCTCTATCTGTGGCGGGCCGGCCCAGTAGTCATCGTTCCGCCGCAGCTCTACCGCAGAGCCTCCATCCGTCTCAAAACGAGAATGAAACCGGAACGCACCGGTACCAGGAGCTTTGTCGGCACAACCATCAGGACCGAGTTTGCGAATGGCCGCCGGACTAATCAGCGACTGAGCACCGGGTGCGTCTTCTTGGGTCATGTAACGCAGAAATTCAGGAAACGGCTCGGAAAACTTGAACTCTACGGTCATCGAGTCTAAAGCTCGAACTTCTTCAATGAGGCCAACGCCCATGCGATTGAAGTCCGCAACAACCGGAGAGAAAAAGGGCGAGGTTGCGCAACACATTCTCTCGTAGTTGATAACTACAGCCTCCGCGTCGAGCGGACACCCATCATGAAAACGAACCCCTTCTCTGATTCGAAAAGTATAACGGCGGGCGTCTGGTGACGTTATGCAATGGGTCGCTAGTCGCGGAACGACGCTGGTGGGCGCGCCGTCCGAAGCTGGTAACTCTCCGAAGTCATCTTCAAACAGGCTTTCATGTGTTTGATGAACCACGCGGCCTGTATTCCAACCCCCGAATGATCGGGGCGGGTCGACCTCGTCCACAGCCCAGTCAAGCGCAACGCGCAAAATCTTGTCTTCATTCATAATGGGTGCGTCCTAATTAGCCTTGTCAAGTTGCAAATAGCCGACCGTGCTCACGAGCGTGGCGCATAGCAGCTATGTCTAGCCCCACAGCGGCGCCACCTTCCATCTCATCCGGGCGAGTTACAAGCGCAATCTCTGCCGCTGCGATAATTTCCGTGGAAAGAGCTACCAGCATTCTTTGGGCCGCCGTGGCCGAAAGCACATCCAGGCGAACGGCTGCCGAAAGAATCATCGTAGCCACACCTCTCAGCTCAGCTAGCACAGCATTCTCACGGTTAACCCCCATTGCCGCCGCCAGGGCTCCTGATATGACCGCTAAATGACCCGGCGTAACCTTGCCCGCCACCGCGGTAGCGTATTCCGCCAACATCGGGTCTGCATGAAGTGACGGTGCTAGCACCGCTAGGCGACTTCCACAGCGACGTGAGGCCACCTGTGCTGGAGCCGTAAATTTCAGTAGGTCAAGCCGCGCATCTACTGCTTTCAGCTCCTCTAAGTTCCGATCCACAAATGCCGTATGAGCCAACGCGGTCCCCGCACCGTCTGCGCGGGCGCTGCCATGAATCAAGGCCGAGACGATCATTTCACGGAGCGCGTCTGGCGTGGTCACGCGCCCATCCCGAAGCATTCGCTCAAGGCCGAACGCATGGGCGTGCCTGCCTATAGGCAGCGCGGAGTCGGCAAGCTGCATAAGGGACAACAATGGGCCAGCGCGCACGGCTAGGTCGCCTTCAAGCATCGTCAGAATTAGCGACGGGGTGATGGTGCTCGTGTGCACTTCCCACACCATTTGGAGGTCTTTCAGCCGCAAAAGGTCTTTCTTCAAAGCGTATCTTTAGCTCACGCAACCCGAGGGCCTGGACCGATCTCCCAACAAGATCAGGCGTATCGGTCACCGGTACAAGGATCTCATTACCGTGTAGCTCCGCGGGACTGTGACGGTTCCCGAGAGCGTGGCCAATCCGGAACACCGCCTCAGGGCCCAGCTCGTCGAGCGAGATTACCATCACCAGTTCGGGGCGGCGGGAGACGACCAATATACACATCCCATCATCATGCAAAACTGCGCCGTCAAACATCCAGCTCACACGGGGCAGCTCGATGCCTAGATCTTCGCCCCCCTCGCTGCAAGTGCGTAACCGGCGGCGACCCGCATCGGCCGATGCAATCCATACACGGTCCGTCTGACGACCGGAAAACTTTTGGTCGTTGACGTGGCCCAGAATACTATTCACTAAAAGCATTATCCCTCTTCATTTTCTTAGTAGTGGAGCGGGACGGCCGCGCATGTGGCGACGGGCGACATCCCAAGCCACCTGCGTCGCCATCCGAAGATTTGGCGCATCGTCAGCTAGAAAACGCCCCACTACACCATAGCCTGAGGCTAACGCAGCTGCACCACCATACACGCCCGGTAAGGACGCCAACCGTCGACTGATAAGAGTCGCCAGTTCCTCATGGTCGCCCTGTTGGGACAACGCGAATACGGTCCCTACATAACCACTCGACGCTAACGCCCCCTCTAAGGCCGGACTCGCCTCCCCAGGACGGAAACCCGAAGCGTCAACAAGCACAGGGCGCGCGTTAAAACTGACTTGAAGGCGCGTCGAGAAGCTTCGATAAAGGTGTTCCTCGCCTCTCGCCACCCGGCCAGCCGCGAAACTCTCCATGAAAATGGCCTCGGCTCCGTGGGCCAGTGCAATACATGTGTGCTGCCGGTGTTCCGCTTGCGCATGCGGGATTATCATATCCGGGATGTACTCGAAGAAGGCTCCTTCGCTCAGCTCGATCATCGTCGTCTGTACTGATAGCGCTTCACCTTGCAGACGTGTAGCGGACGGTGTTGAGAGACAAAGTTCAGCGCTAGCCTCAAGGTGTACGGCAATATGCAGGCGATCACCGCCAAACACTGATCCTGCCGCGTTTTGCACATATATTAGCGCACCAGATTCTGACTCCATGGGCAAAACGGCGGTAGTCGTCAACGGGTAGCGCTGTTGTCGTGCAGCAAGTCGCGTTCGACCATGTCGATCACGAGCAAAGCGCAACGACAGCACTCCGTTGCCCATCAGGGTTTCCGCCCAAACAGCGCGCTATGGACAATTTGTTCAAAAACGAGCTGCACACCCTCGCCATTTCGCAGATCGGTAAATACTGAAGCGCGATCGGGACGTGCTGCGGCTACGTCCGCTCTGAAACGCGTCATATCGACATCGACATGAGGTGCTAAATCGATCTTATTGACGACTAGCAGGTCTGCCCTTAACAGGCAATACTCGCCCTCTTGTGCCACGATGCGGCTAGATGTCAAAGTCGCAGCGTTTTATCTAAAAGCACCCGTAGCTCAGCTGGATAGAGTACCGCCCTCCGAAGGCGGTGGTCACAGGTTCGAATCCTGTCGGGTGCGCCATCTTCTTTAAAATCAATAGCTTGAACGACCTCAGAAACGACAAGGTCAAGTATTGAATTCTGCCTCTCTCAGCCAGCACTCACTTATTCGCCGCGCGAATGCTGAAAAGCATGACATCTAGCTCAAATCACGAGCAAAACCTTAAAAATCGTCTGTGCCCAGATTGTGCCCACATCGCGCCCACCCAGATTTGGTGATTAGTGGTAGCGTGGCTTGTTTGAGTACTGCCTCAGATGGGGCACAAAGACATCTTGCGCGCAGTAATTGCTGCGGCGAACTGCGCCTTTTGAGTGATCGCCTTCGCTCGTCACAGGCGGGTATCGGCCAAAAGCCGACCATGGACAACTGGTAAACGCGCCAGTAATGTCGATGCAGACTATGTCGTTCGCTGGACAGTAAAAAGCCGACCTACTGGCATGATGGTTAAGGAGAAACCAGGCACCATGGCAAACCGACCCCACTTACGGACGCTATCGTCGTAGCGATTTCTCGCCTCGTCGATGACTCACAAACTGAAAAGCGTGAGCCGACCCACTCTGACATCGAGTTTCAGATCGACCAAGCAAAGCTCGCGTCTGCTGATCCTGGCAGGTTGAATAACAAGCCCATCGGAAAATCAAAAAGAATGCGTGGTACCTTGAGTTGGGCGTTGTCAAATAATCCCAGGGCAGGCGAGTCGCTTGTTTCCGGGCTCATATCCACTGTCCAAGGCTACGGTGGGTTTCGCCCCACCTCTAGTAACTATTGCGGCTCTGAGGCAATCACCAATCTCATTACGGTCTTTGCCGCACAAGGCTGGGATCTTTCGTTGGACGGCTCACTTCAGCCACGAGTATTAAGCTCACTGACCGGCAAAGCTCTCACTTCGGCACTTCAGGCATATGCCCACCGCGCACAGCGCGGGTCGTTGGACAGCCCACTTCTAGCCGGTACGGCCAAAGACCTATTGGAGGCCACAGCTGCTCATGTGCTTGTGGAAAAGTGGGGCTCGTACCCAAGCACTTCCAACTTTCCAACCTTGTTAGGTCAAGCATTTACGGCCCTTGGCTTCGCCACGCCAAGTGAACCAGTGGTCGCTGGTGAACCTGCCCAAAAGCGTATGGAACGCGCGGCCTATGACCTAGGTTGCGCCTTGAATGCTTTGCGTAATAAAGAGGGCACTGGTCATGGACGCCCCTGGATTAGCAGCATCACATCTGCGCAAGCAAGTTTTTCTATTGAATCCATGGGCAACATTGCGTCACTGATGCTTGACGCCCTGACATGAGACTGCGCCTAACGTTTCAAGCCTGCGCCGCCTCTTGGTCCGATCTAAAGCGGAGGTCGGATTCCGCTTTGAATCAAAGACAACGCCAAGCGAATAAAGACTGTGTCGGTTCACAGTCATGCCAGTTACAGCGGAGGTAATGATGGCATCTGCAGAGCACGACTATAAACATTTCCTGCAATGGACTCATCGACCTGACGTTGGCGCGTCAGAGGATGTGCGCAGATTTGCGCGGCTAGTGCTAGATGACTTTGAAGGTGTCAGTGCCACTTCTCGTAATCGAAGCCGACGGTCGGTGCATTTGGTTGAGCTGGCGCGTCAGAGGCTCCCCACGACCGATCCAGGGCAACCGCAGCTGGACGAGGTAGCTGGAGGGCGGGAGTGGAGTTGGCAGAAACTGTGCCACCTCTCGCTTGGGCCATTCCGAGGCTTTCGCAATGCTGAGGCGTTTGATCTAGCGCGACGTATAGTCTTGTTTTATGGCCCCAACGGTAGCGGCAAGACCAGTCTTTGCGAGGCTCTCGAGTTTGCTCTTCTCGGAGCTGTAGACGAGGGGGCGCAGAAGCGCATTGATGCTGCTCAGTACCTCCGCAACATCCATGAAGGTCGGTTTGCACCTCCTCAACTGGCTGCATTAGATGCACAAGGCCGACAAGTTGCCGTTCAGGCAGATGCCGATGCATATCGGTTCTGTTTCATTGAGAAGAACCGTATTGACTCCTTTTCCAGGATCGCTGCAAAACCCGCCGGCCAGAAAGCGGAGTTGATCGCCGCGCTGTTCGGGATGGACGATTTCAACGAGTTTGTAGGGCAATTTAACGAGTCAGTTGATGCGCAGCTCTCGATACAGGCTGCGCAAGGTTTGGAGCTTGCCCGCAGACGGCAAACAATCGCTCATGATGCGGAACTGATTGCTGGCGAGCCTGCCAGTATTGCTGGATTCGATCAGGCAGAGCGGCAGTATGCCGAGGCTTTCCAGGCAGGAATGATGTACGCCCAGCTGCAGCAGGCGGTGGGCTCTGCTGACACGCCGGGTCGATTGCAGGCTTTGACAGAAATACTGAACCAGCCTGCACCAGCTTTGTACGGTATACAGCAGCAGGATCTCCTTGGGGCATTTCGCGCTGCAGATGAAGCTCAAGATCTTGTTGAGCAACTCGCTGGCGAGCTGGCCTCACAGCAGGATGATGCCGCATACCAAGGCCTCTACAATGCGGTTCTTGAGGTACAGGCACTTTCTCCAGACCATTGCCCGGCATGCGAGACGGCAATTGTTGGGGCGGAGCATGTACATGCTGATCCTTATATTAAGGCTGCGCAGGGGCTGGAACAGCTGAGGGAGCTAACTCAGCTCAAGCAGCGGCACCAAGCAGCAGTTGACCAGCGGCGGGTTGCCTCAGATGCATTGAGCGCGTACTTGTCTAACTTTGCCCAGCGCGTCGGAGCTAGGATTGATAGTGAGCATGAGGTTTTACGCTATCTGGCGAATCCGGGTGTTCAACTTGGTACAGCATGGTGGAAGGCCGGGTACAACCCTGTTGCCGGAGGCATTTCACTGTCACAGCAGGTAGTCAATTATGCGCGTCAACTAGAAGAGGCGGATGCCGCTACCCAGCAAAATCTTGAGCAGCGGGCACAACTAATTGCTGAGCGAGATCGGCTTTCCGAAGCTCGCATCGCATTGGCAGAGCATGCGACTCGACGCCAACAAGCTAGTGCAGCGATTGCTGCGGCTCGCCAGCGTGTCGACCTCTTTGAAGCGCAAAACGCCGGGCTGATCGTCGCTGCTGCAGAGGAAGAAGTTCGCATTGCAGCGGAGGCAAGAATTCAAGCTGCCTATAACGGATTCTTGGGCTTGCTACGGCATTACCGCTCGGAGTTGCCGCGAACGTTGATGGCCGGTTTGAACGACTTGGCCATGGAGCTTTACAACGAGTTTAACGTCCGTGATGCAAACGAAGACAAGCTTTCTGCGCTACACCTACCTGTCACCGGAGACGGTCGAATCGAATTGAGCTTTCGAGGTTCCCCTGAAACGCGTGTTGATGCACTTCAGGTGCTGAGTGAAGGGCATGTCCGGTGTCTGGGGCTGGCCATCCTTTTGGCAAAAGCTACCAACATCCAGGCACCTACAGTGATCTTCGATGACGCAATCAATGCTATTGACCATGAACATCGTCAGGGAATTCGGGAAGCTCTGTTCCAGAGTGAGCGCTTTGCCAATACACAGATCATCGTGACCTGCCATAGCAATGAGTTCATTAAGGACATCCAGAATCATGTTGATCGTGCTCAGTGGGTGTCCTACACGTTCCGTCACCACGCTGGTGATTACCATCCGCGTGTCCTGCGGGATGTTCCTCCGCAAGCCTATCTTCTAAACGCTAGGGCCGCTGTTGACCGAGGCGACCATCGTGGGGCGCTACAACCGTGCAGGCAGGCGTTAGAGTTACTCGCTAATAAGGTATGGCGATGGCTCGGGGAATGTGACCTAGGCGTAATAAGCGTCAAGTTGGCAGGTGTGGGAGATCAACCCGCACTACGAAATTTGTGTGAGAGCCTCCGTGCCAGACTGAATAGCGCGCGCACATTCGAGCATGCTGAAAAGCAACCGGTGCTGGATGCAATGGAGCAGATTCTCGGAATACCTGAGCAGACGTTGATATGGCAATACTTAAACAAGGGCACTCACGAGGAGCAGGATCGGGAGGACTTTGATGAGGGGGTAGTGGAGCAGCTGGTTACTCTAATGGAAGGAATGAATGCACTGAGGCTGCGCAACCGCTAAAAACACTTTTGATCGCAGTGAATCGCCCCATCTATTGTAGGCATGCGATGACCGCTTCTGGCCCAGAGTGTGTAAAAACGCTTGAGCGTATTTCCGATAGAGGCTTTGGCGGACCTTTTTCGGGCCTAGCTGCTGAACAGGGTTACGACGTTGCGAGCAGCGCGTGAAGCAGCCCAGCAACCTCTTAGACACTTTGTGGCACCCGTATCAATGGTAAAAGCACGTGCTTTTACGCTGTCATGGCTTCCATCAAGCTGACGGTGCCCATTACTTTCATTACCCGTTTCAGGTTGTAGGCGAGCACATTCAAGCTCATCTCGGCACTCACTCCGTTGAGCTTCCGGGTCAGGAAGTGCGTCGCACCCATCCATTGCTTAAGCGTCCCGAAGGGATGCTCAACGGTCCTTTTTCGGATCCGCATAATCTCGGGTGCACTGCTGAGCCGGTGCTGCATTTCTTCTAGCACTGCTTCATGCTCCCAGCGCCGAATTCGTCGCTGCTTGCTCGGCGTGCACTGCGATTTTAATGCGCAGCTTTGGCATTTCGAGCTCCACTACCGATGCAGTTTCATGCCTTTCTCAACACTGGAGAAACGCCAAATCAAAGTCTCGCCAGCCGGACAGGTGTATGCGTTTGCCGCGGCGTCATAGATAAATGCGTCGTTATTGAATCGCCCATCGGCTTTGGCTGCGGAGGTCATTGGCTTGGGTACATAGGCGACGATTTCCGCGTCGTGACAAGCCAGGATTTCCTCACTCTTGAAGTAGCCTCTGTCAGCTACAACCGAAAGCTTTTCTGTCCCCATCGCCTCGCGGGCTTGCTTGGCCATAGGGCTGAGCTGATCGCGGTCGGACCCGACGTTGGTCACCTCATGAGCGACGATTAAATGGTGCTTGGTATCGACCGCTGTCTGCACGTTGTAGCCAATGATTCCTGTGCCGCGAGTCATCATGGAGCGGACGTCTGGATCCGTCAGTGATACCTGCTTATCCGGTGATTCATTGAGCTGAGTTTCGATCAATTGAAGCTCTTTCATTTGCGCCTTCAACTTGGCGATTCTTTCTTCCAGGTGCACGACATTGGCGTCAGAGGCCGGACGATCCTGTTGATCGGCAGCATCGAGCGCTGTCAGGTACCGGTGAATACTCGCTTCGATTTCCTCCATCCGCCGCTTCAATTTGGCGCTGGTGAAATTGCGATCTCGGTTGTTGACCGCCTTGAATTTGCTGCCATCGATGGCAATCAGGCTTCCGGCGAACAGCCCTAACTGCTGACAGAGCACAACGAACTGACGGCAGACGCCACGGATAGCCTTACCGTTGTCCTTTCGAAAATTAGCGATAGTCTTGAAATCAGGCATCAAGCGACCGGTCAGCCACATCAACTCGACGTTGCGTTGCGCTTCTCGTTCAAGGCGTCGGCTGGATTGAATGCGGTTGAGGTAACCGTAGATGTAGATCTTCAGCAGGATCGAGGGATGATAAGCAGGCCGACCAGTATCAGCGAGGATGGCACTGCCGAAGCCCAGTTTCACCAGGTGGAGTTCGTCGACGAAGGCGTCGACTACGCGCACTGGATTGGTGTCGCTGACGTAGTCGTCGAGACTCTCTGGAAGTAAGGTGCCTTGGCCTCGATGCTCACCCTGAATGAAGCGCTTCATGGACGATCCTTGCGTTAGATCCTGAGAAAATCATAGCAAGGGTTTGAGACAGCGTTTTTACACACTCTGGGCCGTTAGCAGCCTTCGCTGCGTTCCTCTAATCAAAAAGCTAACGCGCGAAGGCTGTTGGCACAGACGGACGTAAAAAGTGCTGGATTTTTTCAATGCTCATTGAGCATTTTCTATGGGATAGACAGAGTTAAGAAGCGCTTCAAGAGAAACGCTGAAATATTCTCCGAGCTCAACACAAAAATTTGGCAACGTTCCAACATCTGGCTGATGCTTACATTTCCGCGACGTTAAAGAGCGCTGCCAAGGTGATATCTAGCGTTGCCTTCTGAAGCAGCAAATCATCATTTTCTTCACTGCCTACATGACTAACGGCATAGGTCAATGCGCCCAACGCCGCGATCCACAAAAGTTGAGCCGTCTGTCGTGGCGGGTACCTAAGAAGCCCTTGCGAGTGAAAATGGCGAAGATCATCAGCGAGGCCACGCAAGGTTTCCGCCACGAGACTGGGCGGTTCACCTGCCATTATTTGCTGTATAACGAGACGACACATGTTGGGTTCGGAATAGGCAAACTGTAAATAAGTGGCCCAACCGTCACGAATACCCTTCAACGGCCCTTTCTCTTCAGTGCCCTCATGGTAGGCCGCTGCGACCTGCAAATATGTCTCATCGATAGCTGCTTTGTGCAAGCCTTGTAGATCCCCGAAATGGTGATAAAGCGTAGGCGGCGTAACTCCGACCTCCGCGCATATGGCCCGCATAGTGGCACCCTCACGGCCTTGCATACTTAGCAACGTTTTCGCAGCTTGAAGCAGCTCCTGCTTGACCTCTCCGTTTGCCAGCATACCCCGTCCCCGCTTTTTACCTGCCTCTCGATTACTCACTCTCCAACCTCTGCGTCGTGTATGTCTCGCAATTTTAGATGGCCCAGGTGCGCCGCCTGCTCAACCAAAAAGCTCTCAGCCCCGAGAGCTACAGAATTTTCGTAAGCGATGTTGACTATATTCCACACAGGTGTTGACCTAACCTGCATCCTCGATATATTTTAATGTATCACCGATATAGTGGATAGGGTAAGTTTGAACCGGATCACTAAGAGTCGAACTGCCGAAGATAAATACAATAAAGGTAACCCCGATGCGATACGCAAAAGCTGCTGTGATGGTTAAACAAAACCAAGTAGAGACGTGGGACGTTCAGGTTTTCGATCCGCAACCAGGCGGAGCTTTGGTCAGCATCGTGCTGGGTGGCGTGTGTGGCAGCGACGTACACATCTTGTCTGGGGAAGCGGGAGCCATGCCGTTCCCAATCATCTTGGGGCACGAAGGTATCGGCCGCGTCGAGAAGCTGGGTGCAGGCGTTACAAGCGACTACGCTGGCGTGCCGGTGAAACCAGGGGACCTGGTGTATTGGGCCCCGATCGCTCTGTGCCACCGCTGTCACAGTTGCACTGTGCTAGACGAAACGCCCTGCGATAATTCCACTTTCTTTGAACACGCAGAGAAGCCGAATTGGGGTAGCTATGCAGACTTTGCTTGCCTACCCAACGGGATGGCGTTCTACCGACTCCCAGACCACGCTCAACCCGAGGCCCTTGCCGCTCTCGGTTGCGCCCTTCCGACTGTCCTTCGGGGATACGAAAGTTGTGGTCCGGTAGGTTTGCATGACACCGTCGTAGTGCAAGGCGCAGGGCCGGTCGGGCTGGCCGCCATACTCGTAGCCGCAGCGTCTGGAGCCGGAAAAATAATCGCCATCGACCACTCTCCGGGGCGCCTTGAGACAGCAAAAATGCTCGGTGCTACTGACACCATTTCGTTGAAGGACACAACGAAAGATGAACGAAAGCGGCTGGTGGCTGATCAGCTGGGCAAGCGTGGTGCCAGTGTAGTAGTCGAGGCCGCTGGAGCGCTTCCTGCGTTCCCTGAAGGGGTCGACCTGACCGGCAACCACGGCCGTTATATTGTTCTCGGACTTTGGGGCGCGATTGGTACACAGCCGATGTCGCCTAGGGACCTCACCATAAAGAATATGCGTGTTGCCGGAGCAACGTTCGCAAAACCAAAGCATTTTTACCAGTCCGTGAGTTTAGCCGCTCGACTGCAGGACCGCTTCCCCTTGGCGAGCCTAATTACCCACCGTTTTTCCGTTGCCGATGCCGCGAAGGCCCTGGATCTGGTGAAATCGGGCGAGACGATCAAGGCCGTCATCGACCCGACGCTATAAACCGACTACTTCCTCAACAGGAGAACAAAAAATGAGTAGCGCAACAGCCGTAAATGAACTCAACCTAGCACCCCTACCTTCCCATGTACCGGAGCACCTGGTATTCGATTTTGATATGTATAACCCTCCAAACGCGGCTGAAGATATTCAGAGCGCATGGCGGGCACTACAGGCGCCGGGTATTCCGGAAATTCTCTGGACACGTCATAACGGCGGGCACTGGATCGCTACACGTGGATCATTGATTAGAGAAGCCTTCGAGGACCACGAACACTTTTCCAGCGCCTGCCCCTTCATCCCCCGGGCCTCGGGCGACGCCTATGATTTCATCCCGACTTCAATGGATCCGCCGGAACAGCGCAATTACCGCGCATTGGCCAGTGGTGTGGTCGGCATGCCCATCGTCGACAAGATGGAAAGCGACATCACAGCCCTGGCTGTCTCATTGATTGAGAGTTTCAGGCTCAAAGGGCGATGTGATTTTACCGAGGAGTTCGCCGAGCCCTTCCCGATCCGGATTTTCATGCTGCTCGCCGGCCTGCCCGATAAAGATAGTCCTCATTTGAAGTATCTATCTGACCAGATGACCCGACCGGATGGCTCCATGACGTTTTCCGAAGCCCGCGATGCTCTTTATAAGTATTTGGTGCCGGTTATTGAGGCCCGCATTGCGAACCCTACCGACGATGCGATCAGCAAGGTTGCGAATGGAAAGATCGGCGGTCGTCCTATAACAGTGGATGAAGCCAAGCGCATGTGTGGGCTCCTTCTGGTTGGTGGCCTCGATACAGTGGTGAACTTCCTGAGCTTCAGCATGCAGTTTCTTGCCAAGAGCCCAGAGCATCGCCACGAACTGATAGACCATCCAGAGCGCATTCCAGCCGCAACAGAGGAGCTGCTTCGTCGATTCTCTCTAGTGGCCGATGCTCGCATCATCAAGTCCGATATCGACTTCCATGGGGTAACGCTGAAGGTCGGTGATCAAGTCCTACTGCCTCAGCTACTGACCGGCCTGGATGAACGCGAGAACGCCTGCCCCATGCACGTCGATTTCAGCCGTCCCAAGGTTTCCCACACCACTTTCGGTCATGGAAGCCATCTCTGTCTCGGCCAACATCTCGCAAGGCGAGAGATCATGACCACGCTCAGGGAGTGGCTCACACGAATTCCTGATTTCGAAATTGCTCCGGGCGCCAAGGTCACTCATCAGAGTGGAATAGTTAGTTCCGTGCATGGTCTCCCGCTGGTATGGGATCCAGCGACCACCAAATCGGTTAACTGAACGGGGTCTCTGTGAACGCCAAAGAAAAGTTGATCATCGTCGGGACAGGGCTGACTGCCGTGGAGGTTGCATTCAATCTCCGGGCGAGTGGCTGGGACGGAGACATCACGTTGGTGGGTGACGCTGCTGTTACTCCGCATCATTTGCCTCCACTCTCAAAGGCTTATCTATCGGGATCGGTCCCTCCCGAAAGCCTTCATATCCGGACTTTGGACGCCTATGAAACACACGGCATCCATTTGCTCACGGACAAAAAAGTGCTGAAAATAGACCGCAACGACAGAAAACTGGTTTTGGCCAGCGGTGAAGAGTTGCAATATAACCGGCTTGTCCTCGCGACGGGTGGCCGTCCCAGGTCACTCCCTGCAGCAAGTGCGGTTTCCGCAGCCACCAAGAACTTCAGCTATTTGCGAACCTTGCAGGACGCGGAAACTATCAAGCAAAACCTTGTGACAGGTAAAACCTTGGTGGTCATTGGCGGGGGGTATATCGGGCTGGAAGTGGCTGCTGCAGCAGCTAAGGCTGGTATGCAGGTTACCGTTCTCGCGTCATCGGACCGAATTCTGGACCGCGTGACCGCGCCCCCGATATCTGAATTCTTTGAACATGTTCATCGAACGCATGGGGTTGATATTCAAACCAATGCGCATGTTAACTCTCTCAAGTTAACAGCGGACAACACCATGGTCGAAGAGGTTATTTGTGCTGATGGCAGGCGTTTCCACAGCGACCTGGTTGTAACAGGTATTGGGTTGGTGCCGAACGTTGAACTTGCAAGCGAAGCTCACCTGCAGGTAGCTGACGGGATTGTCATCAATAGCGACATGCAGACCTCAGACCCCTTGATCATGGCAGCAGGCGACTGTGCTCAGTTTTACAGCACAATCTATAAGCGCGAAGTCCGGATCGAATCCGTACCTAACGCCCTGGAACACGCAAGAAAAATCGCTGCCCTGCTGTGTGGACAGCCGCCAAGGAAAGAGGCTGCACCTTGGTTCTGGTCCGATCAATACGACGTAGGTCTGAAGATGGTAGGGCTCTCTCAAGGCTACGACCGGATCGTTGTACGAGGGTCGACGGACAAACGCGATTTCACCCTCTTCTACCTTTTGAAAGAAAGAGTGCTAGCGGTAGACACCGTAAATCGACCAGTTGAGTTCACGCTTTCCAAACAGATAATCACCGACGGCTTGCCGGTTGATACTCAACTGCTCAGCGATGAGAGCGTGACGCTGAAAGAGTTGGTGAGTGCCGCCCGAGCAACAGCCAACGCTGTTTAAGTCAGTTCACGCCGCTATATTTTTAAATTTGAGGATGGGTAATATGTCAAAAGTAACCTACGTATTGCACGATGGAACACGCCGTGAACTGGATGTGGCCGACGGTGTCAGCTTGATGCAGGCGGCGATATCTAACGGAATCTATGACATTGTTGGCGACTGTGGAGGCAGCGCGAGCTGCGCAACTTGTCATGTCTACGTGCAGGAAGAGTTTGTCGAGAAAGTCCCTCCAGCTAATACACGCGAATCGGAAATGCTTCAATGTACAGCTGCAGAACTTAAATCAAACAGTCGGCTCTGCTGCCAGATTTCGATGGATGCATCCTTGGACGGAATTGTAGTAGAGGTCCCTGCAGAGCAGTGGTGATAGGAATATCTGCAGCATAGTGCCGGTCTATGAGACTGGCACTTTAAGCTTTCATCGCGTACTGCTGCAGCTCCATTACACCTTCCCGCCTTCGGTGTCCTTCAGAAGTGTAGTGACCCATTGGATATCGGAAATTTGCCCACCAGTTTCAAAGCTTGTGTCACACCGCCCTTCCCGACACCTCCAATAAAATCTGAAAGTCAAAAACCGTGAATTATTTTTGGGCGATCCACCGATCAACCAATCCGCATTTCCGGTACATCTCCAGGAACAATCAGCGTGCCCGCCGTCTTGGCAACGATTTCTTCCACACTTACGCCTGGAGCCCGCTCCCTGAGTATGAATGCACCATCCGCTACCTCAAGGTAAGCTAGGTCTGTCAAGACCCTCTTGATACAACCCGCACCGGTAAGCGGCAGACTGCATTGCATAAGGAGTTTGGACTCCCCATCTTTGGAAGCATGAGTCATGGTCACGATAATGTTTTCAGCCCCCGCGACCAAGTCCATCGCACCGCCCATGCCTTTAATCAGCTTTCCAGGAACCATCCAAGAGGCGATGTTTCCATGAACATCTACCTCGAACGCCCCTAAAACAGTCAGATCAATATGGCCACCGCGAATCATTGCGAAGGAATCAGCGGAGTCGAAGATCGAAGCGCCTACCCGTGCAGTGACCGTTTGTTTACCGGCGTTGATCATGTCGGGATCCAATTCTGCTTCGCTGGGGTACACACCCATTCCTAAAAGCCCATTTTCGGACTGAAGCATCACTTGGATACCTTCGGGCACATAGTTGGCGACCAGGGTGGGAATACCAATGCCCAAATTCACATAAAATCCGTCCTGGAGCTCTTGGGCAACACGCTGTGCCATCTGCTCACGGGTAAGTGCCATCTTCAGTACCTCTCGAAATATTTTGGGAATATCCGGTTAGCTACGCAATGTTTTCTTTTCGATGCGCTTTTCGAAACTGCCGCAGATCAACCTGTCGACATAAATGCCGGGGGTGTGGATTTGGCTTGGCTCTATCTCGCCTGGCTCGACGATTTCTTCAACTTCTACGACAGTTATTTTTCCAGCCGCCGCCGCTAACGGGTTAAAGTTCTGGGCAGTATGCCTATAGACCACGTTCCCGTAGCGATCCGCCTTCCAACCCTTTACGATTGCAAAGTCGCCAACAATGGCGCGCTCAAGGATGTATTTCCTGCCGTCGAACTCCTTAACCTCTTTTCCCTCTGCGATCGGAGTACCGTATCCAGTGGCGGTATAAAAAGCGGGGATGCCAGCTCCGCCTGCCCGCATCTTCTCGGCAAGTGTTCCTTGAGGGGTCAATTCCACTTCCAGCTCTCCATCAAGCAGCTGCTTCTCAAAGAGGGCGTTTTCTCCAACATAGCTGGCGATCATCTTTTGTATTTGCCGCTGTTCAAGAAGTAAGCCAAGACCAAACCCATCCACACCACAATTATTGGATACGACCGTTAGATTAGTTGTCTGTTTACGCTTGATCTCTGCAATCAGATTTTCGGGTATGCCACATAACCCAAACCCACCGGCCAACACTGTCATGCCGTCCTCAAGACCTTCCATGGCCTCTGCATAGGAACTCACAAGCTTATCGAAACCAGACATGCATTTACCCCTTCTTTTAAACACATTCGTTGATAAGCAGTTTGCAGCATATAGATTAATTTGTTAATTTTGTTTTACTTCTTAATTAGTTTGCATAACTTATAAATAAACTTTCTTCAGCCATAGTCATCGAGCCGAGTCATGACAGTCAAACAACTACGCGCCTTCGTAATCGTTGCCCAGACGCTCAGCTTCGTTCAGGCATGCGAGCGGCTTTATATGTCGCAGGCAGCCTTAAGCTTGTCGATCAAAGCGCTGGAGGAGGGGCTGGGAGGGAGGCTCTTTAGCCGCACGACGCGCTCGGTCAGTCTGACACCCGAGGGGTTGGCCCTTCTGCCGATGGCGCGGAGATTAATTGCCGAGTGGGACAACACTGAGGATGAGATGCGCCAGCGCTTTACTTTGCGCCGAGGTCGGGTTGCCCTTGCCGCGATGCCCTCTTTCGCGGGCAACCGCTTACCGGTATTACTCAAACACTTTCGTGAACGCTATCCAACGATTAGCGTAACCGTACATGACGTCATCAATGAACAGGTCATTGAGATGGTGCGCAATCGGCAGGTTGAGCTAGGCATAGCCTTCGAGCCTGATAACGCTTTGCTCATGAATTTCAGGCCACTTTACGTTGACCAGTTCGTCGCGGTAGTGCCCGCCGCCTCAGAGTTAGCTTCGCGAGACACTCTATACTGGACGGATTTACAAGCCTACCCGTTCATTGCCTTACAAAGGCCATCGATGGTACGCGTGCTACTTGAGGAGTATTTGCGGGGAGAGAATCATAAACTTGAGGTCTCGCTGGAAAGCCACCAATTGGTAACTATAGGACGCATGGTCGCAAACGGACTCGGAGTTAGTGTGGTGCCTGCATTGTGCATCCAGCAGATGCGTGAGCTGGGGGCATGCTGCATCCCCCTAACCAAGCCGAAAATAGAAAAACCGATCGGCATACTAAGCATGGTAGATCATGAATTTTCGGTTGCGGCCCAAGCTATCGCAGATATCCTGATCGAATTCAGCGAATAATCGACAATGATCAGGGCTTTTGCAAGCCTGTAAAGAATATCTTGCAGAACACGTCCGCAATGTCCTTAGCAGAATACTTGCTTTTCGGTGTGTACCAGCGATATGTCCAGTTCAACATGCCAAAAACGGTATTCGCTGCCAGAGTCGCTGGCACATCGTCTCTGAACTGCCCCTCGGCCACGCCACGCTTGATCAAAGCCAATACCGCACTTTCAAAACTTTTTGTTTTTTCCAGCATTTCCTTAGCCCAGGGGGTTTGAGCATCGGCAATTTTGTGCATTTCTTCCTGAATATAGAGATACATATACGGGTAGCTATCACTGTATGACTGCATCAGCAGTTGTACCAACTGCTCAAGTTTCACTTGAGTACTCAGGTCGTCACGATCAAGCAGGGTTTGCACATGAGCCGCGTTTTGCTCAACGCCCCCTTTCACTGCTTCCCGAAAAAATTCTTCCTTATTACCTACGTAATAATAAACGCTGGCTCTGTCCATACCTGCGTGGTTAGCAATGTCATTAAGCGTTGTTGTTTGATAGCCTTTTTCCTTGAAAAGATCGGCAGCAAGGCGAATTAGCTCTTCTCTTTTCGCCTTGTATTTGGCGCCCCCATCATTCAAAGCAGTCTTGCGACGTCGCGAAATGTTACTGTTCGCTGGTTTTGAGTTGGCCATTTTTTAACATTTCCTAAGGTTATATAAAATGACCCACCAGTCGTTGATCACTTTTCAAGCTGAGTATGCTACCGTTTGTCAACGCTTGCGTAAAGATAAGCACATGGTTTTAAGATGCGCCGACGCGCGTTCAATAGGCGTAAAACCCTTGCCCGCTCTTGCGCCCCAGATACCCGGCTTCGACCATTTCACGCAGCAATGGGGCGGGACGGTACTTAGGGTCGTTGTAGCTGCGGTAAAATACTTCCATCACCGACAGCAAGGTGTCCAAACCAATTAAATCGGCCAGCGCCAGCGGACCAATCACGTGATTGCAACCTAAACGCATACCGTCGTCGATATCCTTAGCGCTGGCAACTCCTTCCTGTAACACAAAGACCGATTCATTAATCATCGGAACCAGTATCCGGTTAACCGCAAAGCCGGCGCTGTTTTTGACTGATATGGCAGTCTTGTTTATCTGTTTAACGAAGCTCTCGGCCGCCTGCTGGGTTGAATCGTCTGTCTGTAACCCGCGAATCAGCTCGACCAGCATCATCACCGGTACCGGATTGAAAAAGTGCATGCCGATCACGCGGTTCGGAGCGCTGCTTGCCGCCGCAAGCAAGGTTATTGACATGGACGAAGTATTGCTAGCGATAATCGTGTCTTTGCGCACGATCTTATCCAACGTGCTTATAATAGATAGCTTGACCTTCTCTACCTCGGATGCTGCTTCAATTACCAGGTCGACATCAGCAAGATCAGTATAATCGGTCGTGGTTTGGATACGCTGCATAGCCAATTCGCGGTCGTTAACTGACAACTGATCTTTGCGTACCAAACGCTCAAGACTGCTAGAAATGGCACCTAGACCACGGTCCAATGATTCCTGGTCGATGTCCAACATCATTACACTCAATCCAGACGTAGCGCACACTTGGGCAATCCCGTTGCCCATAGTACCTCCTCCAACAACGCCCACTTTACTGATCTTCATCATATTCTCCTATCCGAAGTTAAACGCAGCGCTACACGTTTTGGAAAATCGCGGCAATACCCTGACCGCCGCCGATGCACATCGTTACCAACGCATAACGTCCGCCTATACGCTGGAGTTCATAAATTGCCTTAGTGGAAATGATGGCGCCCGTGGCGCCGACCGGATGTCCGAGCGAGATACCCGAGCCATTAGGGTTAACTAGTTGCGGATTGAGCCCCAGTTCCTGAATTACCGCACAGGCTTGGGCGGCGAAGGCTTCGTTAGCCTCGATCACATCAATCTGATCCAGGCTAATCCCGGTTCTTTCCAGCACTTTCCGAACTGCCGGTATTGGGCCAATACCCATATAGTCGGGATCAACCCCTGCATGGGCGTAGCCGACCAGCCGCGCCATAGGTGTAAGTCCTAGCTTCTCTACAGTACCACCCTCCATTAGCACCAATGCAGCTGCACCATCATTGAGGCTGGAAGCGTTGCCCGCAGTAACAGTTCCTTTCTCCTTGATAAAAACGGGTTTCATGGTTGAGAGCTGCTCAACCGTTACTTCTGCTCGAACGTTTTCGTCCCTATTGAAGTGGCTGACACCCTTGCGGGTTCTAATCTCCACCGGCACGATCTGCCCCTCGAAATAGCCCTTGGATATGGCACGAGCAGCGCGAAGTTGGCTTTCAGCGGCCAGCTCATCCTGGCTTTGGCGATCAATGCCATAGCGAGCAGCCACATTTTCTGCAGTGACCCCCATATGCATCCGCTTCCAAGGGTCGTGCAGAATCCCGTTCATGTAATCGACTGCTTCTGAGTTACCTAGTCGAGCGCCCCAGCGCATATTATTCATGATGAAGGGGCCACGGCTCATGCTTTCCGCGCCTGCGCCTATCGCAATATCCGTGTCACCCAGCATGATCGACTGCGCCGCCGAAACGATGGCTTGAAGCCCCGAACCACAAAGGCGATTGACATTAAAAGCGGGTGTTTCAAGTGGGACACCAGCATCAACAGCCGCAACACGACCCAAATAAGCATCTCGCGGCTCAGTGGGAATCACATTCCCCATAACCACATTGCCGACCATGCTGGCATCTATACCCGCACGCTCTATCGCCGCCCGAACCACCAGGGTCGCCAGATCGGAAAGTGGCTGGTCTCTCAAACTTCCCCCAAAACTACCAATTGCCGTGCGCGCTGCACTCACCACGAATACTTGACGTTGCGCCATGCTGTTTCACTCCTCAAATAAACCCGCACCGATCTTTCGGAACGTGCCGAACTATGTAAAAAAAAGGGCCAAACCGACATTATCTGCCAGCGGCCCAAAACGGAGCACAATTCCCAGTGAACCAGAAGCCTATCTCCCGGCTCATTGAACAGTCATATTTATCTATGCTTCAGCCATTCCGGTTTGGTAACCAGCCGACCTTGTCCTGTTCTGTTTTGCCAATGCGTGCATTGAACGCAGTAACCGCTTCGGCTACCACACCACCTATGTCGAATCCGGTCATGGAGGTCAAACCGCCATCCACTGCAATGGACTGGCCCGTAATATGGGAAGATGCATCGCTGGCAAAAAACAGCACTGCTTCGGCAATGTCTTGCGGCTTGCCGGCTCTGCCAAGCGGTATCAGTTGGCCATATGGCTCCTCAAGACTTTCCGTGAAAGCCTCATAATGCTCAGGAGCAACGCCGCACGCGGTGCCTATGATTGGCGTGAGAATCAATCCGGGAGCCACCACGTTGGAGCGGATCTGTTTTGAAGCCAACTCATAAGAAGCGGAACGCGCCAGATGGAGTACCGCAGCTTTGGCCGCATCATAGGAGGCAGACGACCAGCCCGCTTCAATACCAGCAATACTGGAAATCGATACGACACTGCCGCCGTGGCCTTGAGTAATCATTTGACGGGCAGCATATTTGTGACCCAGGGCTGCGGAACGCAGGAGCAAGGTAACCGTTTTGCTAAAACCTTCTGCGTCAAGATCGATTAGCGCTTTCTGATCACCCAGCGCACCAGCATTATTGACCATGATATCCAAGCGGCCGAAGCGCTGTACCGCAAAGGCGACCAATGCTTCGATCTCGGCATCGCAGGTGACATCAGCCCGCTGGAAGGCGACCCACTCGGCACCAAGTTGGGAAGCCAGTTCAGCAGCCTCTTCGTTGATGTCGCCAATTACTACCCTGGCACCCTCTGCAACGAAGGTCTCAACAATGCACTTACCGATACCTCGGGCCCCACCGGTCACGATAGCTACCTTCCCATGCAGTCTCATACGGCTACCTTTTTTCGTATTCTGAAAATACTGTTGCACACGGTTTTGAATAAATCAACATCTAAGTTGATTTATTGGATAGACCTTCTCCGCGTCGACGCAGGCCTGCGAGCCGCGACTTAAACTCTTTGGTAGCCATACAGGTAATGATGGAATGCGCCTCATCTGCAAGCTGTTGCTCCAGCGAGACGGCACCGGACTGCCAGACAAGGCGTTTAGTGCCAGCCACTGCAACTGGATTGAGCTGCGCCAACTGCATGGCAAATTGATGAGTCTTAGCTTCCAGCTCCGCTGGCTCTACCACTTTCGCCAGCAAACCGAGCTGGTCGGCCCTGCCGCAATCTAGCTCCGGCTCATTCAGAAAGATTTGCAGAGCGCGCCGCGCGCCAACAGCATGCACCAGTCCGACTGTGCCTCCAGCATCTGGCGAGACCCCGATCTGAGCATACGCTGGGCGGAACCGCGTATTCGCTGCAGCAATACAGAAGTCGCCCATAAAGGCCATGGAGAAACCCGCCCCGGCCACAGCACCATGCACACTGGTCAGCACTACCTTGTCCATCTCTCGTAGTACCAGCAAAAAGCGGTTTAGATGCGAGAGTAACTTACTGATGGGCGGCTCCAGATTATCGATATGGGCCAGGAAAAGACTGACATCACCACCGGCACAGAATGCTTTGCCAGCGCCACGAAGGACCAGCACCCGCACGCTGTCGGTCTGCTTCACGCGTAACGCCAACATCTCCAGGCATACAGCCATATCAATATCGATCGCGTTGAACGAGGCAGGTCGATTGAGCGTAATAATGGCCAACGGGCCATCGACCTCCAGAAGAGCCGGTGCATTAACCGGTGGGGTATTGACCGTCATAGCGGATACCTACCTGAAGTCATCAGAAAAAACGCGGAAACAGCAGCCGACGCTACTGTGTAGCCAAGCAATAGTTGCATCAAGATAGACTTAAGTCAACGTACTAGTTGACAAATTGCGTCCGGCAAACCATTCTTTAATCTGTCTGCCATACCAGCATTTGGGTAGCGGACGATTATCCTACCAACAAGACAGATAACGGGAAGCCGCATGAAGCAACTGGAAGGTAAACGCATCATCGTAACCGGAGGTGCTCAGGGGATCGGCGCGTCGGTGGTCCGAGCCTATATTGCCGAAGGCGCTACGGTTGCCTCTATGGATATGAACGATGCGCTGGGAGAACAGGTTATTGCTGAAGCGGTCAAGGCGCATCCTGAAAGCGGCGCTCTCTATTATCATTGCAATGTTGCCGACCGAACGGAGGTAGAAAAGGCTTTTTCCTTGGCCCGGGAGCAAATGGGCGGGCTAGACGTCATGGTCAACGTGGCAGGGATACAGAGACATGCTGCACCTGATGATATCTCCGAAGAGCTTTACGATCTCTTGTTTCGCGTCAACGTCCTGGGGACCATGAACACCAATGCCGTCGCGTATCGGCTGATGAAAAAGCAGCAGATCGGGAACATTATCAATTTCGGCTCCGAGTCCGGCCTAACTGGCGAGATCAATAACGCTCTCTACGCCTCAACCAAGGCTGCGGTGCACACATGGACACGCAATGTGGCGCGCCAATGGGGGCCTGACGGCATACGCATCAATGCTGTTCTGCCTTATATGGTCACTCCTATGTACATCGAATTCCGTAACGCGTTATCCGCTGAAGACCTAGCTGCCCATGATGCCGCCACCAAAACCGATATCCCGTTGGGAGGTAAATTCGGTGATGCAGACAGGGATCTGGCGCCCGTAATGATATTTCTTGCCAGCGATGCTTCTCACTTCATGACCGGCCAGTCGTTTCCGGTTGACGGTGGGCTTATTGCTTTGCGATGAACACTTCGCGGTGTCAGAGGAACGGATATGTTCTTTTCAACGGAAAAAAAAGCTCAACTTGACTGCCTGGCTGAGCTGGCCTCTGCGATGGCTCAGCACTCTTCAGCGCCAGTTCGGCGACCTTTAGCAAAGAGTAGCGCAGCAGCGCGCGCAAATATCAAAGAAGCTTGGCAAGCTCATTTAGCTGCTTATCACTGCTTGGTAAGCGACAACCAACGGCTCACTGAAGAGCTAGAGCAACTGCGAGCGAACAGGGAAGAAGCAACGCAGCAGTCCCTCAGGCTCGCAGAACATCTTGAGGCGATCTCATCCTCCACCACAGAGGGATTCTGGGAGATTTTTATCGAGGCTATCGATGGGCTTGATAGAAGCAACCCCGCTTGGTTCTCACCGCAATTTCGTGCGCTGCTGGGGTATGAAAGTGAACAGGATTTCGTCAGTAGGCTCGATAGCTGGTTAAGCCGAGCGGAGCCGGGCCGTGGGGCGACTCTATTACGCGATATGGCAACCGCCTTTAGAGCAGGACGGACTGAATACCAAGTCGAATTACGATTTACGACCAGAAATGGCGAGCAACGCTGGTTTGCCGTTAATGCTTGCCTGTGTACTGCAGACGGCTTGATACGGTTATATGGTGGGTTAAAAGATGTGCACGAAGAGAAGCTGCGCGATGGACTGATTACCCGCTTCAAACTCACCCAGGAAATGATGAATGATGGTTTGTGGGACATGGAGGTGATTAATGGTGACCCGCTAAACAAAAATAATCCGCTTTGGTGGTCGGATCAGTTCCGGCAAATGCTTGGTTTCGATAACGCTCAAGACTTCCCTAATGTGTTATCAAGCTGGACATCGCGGGTGCACAAGGAAGACTGGGAGCAGGTTGCCGATTTATTTAAGGCACATCTGGAAGATCTTTCCGGGCAAACCGATTTCAATACCGTCTACAGGCTCCGCATGGAAAACGGTGATTACCGTTGGTTTCGCTCCCGCTGTCATACTCAGCGTTCAGCCAACGGCCTGCCCGCGCATATTGTCGGATCACTGGTGGACGTACATGCTGCTCGCCAAGAGGAGCTGTTACGTAAAGAGCAAGCCCAACACCGGGAAGATCTCGAGCTTACTTTGCAAAAACTGGCAATTATCGTCAACGAGATCCGCTCGATTGCCTCCCAAACTAATCTTCTAGCGCTCAATGCGGCAATCGAGGCAGCGCGGGCCGGCGATGCAGGCCGGGGGTTCGCTGTGGTCGCGGACGAGGTACGCAAATTGGCGACCAGAACAAGTGAGGCCACGCAGCAAGCCACTGAAATGCTTTCGTAGCGTGTCGACAGGGTTTTTCGCGACAAGACGAATGCTCTAAGGAGTGCGGCATTGCGCACACAAGACGTGTTGACAGGGTATTAGCTGGGGCGAGATCAGGGATGAAATGGGCCCGCCCACTTTTGCTGCGCCTCCCGGGCGCACAAGAACTTCAAATGCCCTTCTTACCCGCACACTCAGCCGCGTTTACTATTGGCCCTGATCTTCCAAGCCCGCAGGCATCAAGGATTTGAGCAAACCAGGAAACAGTAGATAACTCATTTAACCTGTCAGGATGCAACCAAACATAGGCGTCATTTTCCCAGTTGAGGGTCAAATCCCTGGTCTCGGTATGGAAGTGAAAGGCGTGGACACGCCAGAGCCGGCCATCGACACCTTGAAGGTTGAGCACGCTACTCGCATGCAACAGCAAATTACAACCTGAAATACCTGCTTCTTCTTCCACTTCAGTCATGGCCTGAACGAGCGGTTCACAACCTAAATCGAGAAAGCCAGTGATGCAATTCCAGCTTCCTACGTCGCCAGTGACCAACTCGCTCCGACGCAATAGCGCTAACTGGTCTTGGTGAGTCAGCACCGCGGCGACAATTTCAGTAACCGCGGAGCTGCCTTGAGGTATGGCGACTTGTGGGTGTAAGAGCATCACTTGTTTCCTCCATCGTCGCTCGCGGTTTCACCCTGTCGACAATGATTTTTCTCATCATCAATGAGCGAAAGCCCGATGTCAACCCGTTCGTTGACAGACGGTGAGCCAGCAGCAGATCGCTCCAAAGCCATCAACCAAGAGGACCACGATCAGCCACACGGACTGCCGTACGAGCCCTGAGCGCAGTCCGGCACGCTCTCACAGGTAACGCGCCGGACCTTATGCAGAGAAAACTCAGCGATTGGGAAGTACGATTTTCGGTGCTACCTCCTTGGAGATCAGCTCAAGCGACTGAAACCAGGGGGCAGGATCATCGTAGTAGTCATGCGCTTCGACCTGCAGTGTTCCCCATCCACCGGTTGCCTCAAAAAGCGTATTGATCTTATCCGTAACGGTATCCGGGGAACCAACCACAAATACATGGTCAACCAGGAATTCCAGGTCCGCGTCAGCAGGGTCTATACCCGCATCTTTAGCAAAGCCATCCATCATTCCAAAGCGACGCCATATGGGAATTAGATAATGATTAAAGCAATAGCCTATGGGCCCTTCCATAACCAATCGCTTGGCTTCTTTATCCGTATCGGCAACAAACACAGTCTGCGAAACGTGATGACGAGAGCGATCAGGTGTATGACCCGCCGCGAGTGCCGCTTCAGAATACACTTCCCAGTGACGCTTAAGCGCGTCAAGACCCGAGAAAATAGAGACCGGTTTGAAATTTCGCTCTCCGGCCAGACGCATTGACGGCGAGTTGTAACTAAACCCAGTAACCGCTATTTCCGGCGCCTTACCACCCCACGGGCTGTAATCCGCAAGCTTGTGCTGCTCATCTCCGTCTGAACCCTCAAGCTCTTCGGGATAACCAGCGTCCCAATACTTGCCTTCAAAGAAAAATGGCTCACGCTTCCAAATCTTTTCCATGATGGAGAGGGATTCGCGCACCATATCATTCAGGTTCTGGGTTTCGTTTCCACCGGTGGCAGTATTGGACTGACCAGCATTGCGAATGCCATGCATATACGAGGCTTGAGGATAAGCGCCCGCGCCAATACCCAGGAAATAGCGGCCTTCTAGTATCTGGGACAACCAGCCAATTGTGTTGGCCAGTTTCGCTGGGTGCTGATGAGGAAGGATGTGCGCCATAGGGGCGAACTTGATATTTTCGGTCTGTAGAGCCGCAGCAGCAATCATCAACTCTGGGTTAGGGATGTTCTCCCATACTTGCGAAGCATGCTCTGAAATCATCATCGAATCGAAGCCAGCCTTGTCCGCTTGGACGGCACTCTGGATGCCCCAATCAAAAGTCTGTTTGGCTGTACGTCCCGGCCGCATATAGGGGTGAAAAATTAAACCAGTTTCCATTGCCATGATTGTTATCTCCTCTGAGTGGGTATAGGCAAGGAGGCATCTCTGTATAACGCCAGATAGATGCCGACATTTATGACTATAACGACGTTACAATGCCAAGTCAACTACATTGTTGATAGATTTATGTGTGATTATTACGTTAAAATTGACGGGGAATATGCTTTGCGGGAGTGTCTATTTAAGAGCGCTTTCTTCCAATATGGGTAAGCAGAAACATGTTAACCAAAATACATTATTAGAATAACTTTCTTTAGCTTATTTAATTCTATAGAAGGCCAATACGATGACATTTCCAGCCATAGAGACCATCAAGGGACCAATGGACAACACCCTCGAGGTAAAAAAGCGTCTCTTAAAAGTAGCACGTCATTTGCTAAGCACCGAAGGACGGGGAGGTGCTAGCTCCAGGGCAATCTGCGCCCTAGCCGGGGTCCGCGCACCTACGCTTTATCATTATTTTGGAGACCTCAAAGGCTTGCACCGCGCGGCTATTGATCAGACTTATGAGCAGGTGGCGTTGGCCTACTTGCAAGGTGCAAAAGAGGGTGGGCCGCGGCAAGGTTTGAGAAATGGATGGGGCGCTTTCAATTACTTTGCTCATCAAGAACCCATAATGTGCAGGATAGTTATTCAGCAGATCCTGGCGGGAGAACCACCGGCAGCAGTTGCCGAGACGCTGCGTACCGTTGAAGAGGATCTATCTCAGCTATATGGTCAGGGCTGCCTTCGATGTACCCCACATGAAGCTGTAGAACTACTTTGGATTGGCACCCTGGGCACCGCCTGTTTTACATCAAGCGAAATGAACGAAGAACGAAAAAAATACCCGGCATTACAAGAGAAAATGGTCGATCTGGTGCTGGAAGCGTTATTTTCAGCCGACGAGTAAGGGCTAATCTTGCGTAATATCTTGGTCGGGCGTATCACTATATGAATAATCGCTACTACCCCTGAACAGGCGTACGGCGTTGGCGTATTCCGACCCAGCATATTCGCCTGTATTCGCCTATTCCGATCAATCGTTAGGTGAATGCTTTAGCTCTCACTTGTCAGGCGCGCAACCATAGCCGCAAGATCCGTCATTCCCTTTTCCACCTGATCAATGCCATTAGCAACACTGGATATCTCCCCAGAACTTCGGCGGGAGAACGTAGATACACCATCCATACTCGCGCGCAGGGATTCGATCAGAAGGCTGTTCTTACCCACGACCGTAGAGATTTCCTCCAGGGATCGTGAGGTTTTTGCGGCCAATTGCCGAACTTCATCAGCGACGACCGCGAATCCACGGCCCATTTCACCCGCACGAGCTGCCTCGATAGCCGCGTTCAGCGCCAGCAGGTTGGTTTGCTCAGCCACGGTGCGGATGGTGTTAACGATGCTGCCGATCTGTCTAGCTTGGGCCTCCAGAGCCAAAGTAACTTCGACCGCGCTGGCGACCTCGATCAGTGTCGACTCGGATGTTTCAACCGCGACAATAAGAGCTCGATTTGCGTCAGCAGCAATCTGTGAGGTTTCTTCAGAAGTAGAGGCCGCAGCTTCTGCGGCCTCACGGGCGTGGGTCACCCTAGCGGTAATATTGGCGGCAAAACTGATCACCTTGTAGACCCGTCCGGCGGCATCTGATATCGGACTGTAAACGGCTTCCAGCCAGATGCTTCGGCCCTTTCTGTCCCTGCGGTGCCATTGACCCGACAAACTCTCCCCCCCGACCAACCGCTTCCAGAAGTCCGGGTTGTCACGGTAAAAATCATCAAAACAGAGCACGCTATGGTGTCGCTCCAGAATCTCTTCTTTGCTGTATCCAATAATAGCAAGAAAGTTATCGTTGACCTCCTGCACCTGGCCGTCCAGGGAAAAGGTAATGACGGCCATAAAGCGAGCTACCGCATCCAGCATCGCATCATTGTCTGCCAAGCCCTCTTGAGTGGCTGTCACATTTTTGGCGATCTTGATAATTTTGTAGATCTTTCCCTTCTCATCGGAAACCGGAAAGTAGCTTGAGTCCAACCAGACCCTGCGGCCATCTTTGGCATAGCAGGGAAACGTGCCCTGCTGAGCAAAACCGTTACTCAGGTCTTCCCAGAAACGCCGATACTCCTCGGATGCCGTATATGTCCGATCATGAAACAACCGATGATGCTCGCCTTCAATTTCTCCGCGCAGGAAACCTAAATGTGACAACAGAACATCATTGACTGACTCGACAGTGCCGGTGAGGCTGAATTCCATATAGCCACTATGGGACTCAATGCTGTCCAGCATTTCGCGCATTCCTACATGGTCGCTCCGAGACGCCTCTAGCTTTTCCGTCAATGTGGCAATGCGCCGGCGATTAAACATGTTCCGCTCTCCGAATTTATATACACCAAATCACGCTCTTGGGAACCGAGCGGCAGAAGCACAGCCAGCCCCCTAACGCTACCGTCCCGGAACGGATAGACGAGCTGGTTGCCGAAACCGTTGACGAAAAATAACTTGTGCTTGTTCCCGGGCACATACAGTCAGGCCACCGCTACAAACAAGAAAGACCAATTGTCCATTGTGACCAGGTTATGACTGCCGCTTCTCAGCCGGTTCTGATTTTGGGCACTACTTCCTGCGCCAAAAGCTGAAGTGACTCAAAATAGGGTTCCGGGTTATCCATATTGTCATGGGAGTTGACGATAATCTGACCGCAGCCACCAGATCGCTCAGTCATCTCTTCGATTTTTCGGGTAACGGTTTCCGTCGATCCACACAGCCAAACGTGATCTGCCAAAAGTCCATATCGATTTGGCTTGGGTCGATATCCATCCCTGCATCTTTAATAATTCCAGGGAAAAGATTGAATTTCTTGTAAATAGGAAATAAGTAATGCTCCCAGGTTTTCGCCATCCCGCTCGCCTTCGCCCTTTTCCTCGCTTCAGCGTCGCTGTCGGCAATAAATATTTCACGTGTCACCCTGAAGCGCGAAACCTCCGGCAAAAACCCCTTGGATTCCATTGCGGCGGCCCAAGTGTCGTAATGGGATTTCATGACTTCATGGCCACCAAAAAATGAAATAGGGCTGTAATTACGCTCACCCGCCCATTTCAATGAAGACGAGTTCTTGGTAAGGCCGGTTACCGCTATTTCCAATGCCTCACGCCCTCCCCACGGACTGTTATCCGCGAGCAGTACGTCATACTCTGGCATGGCGTCAGGGCCTGGGAAGCCCGCTTGGAAAAACCTCCCTTTCGCCATAAATGGCTCTCTAGCCCAGACCTTTTCCATCAGATCCAGCGCCTCGAACATCTGCTCCTACAATGGTCCAATCCCTTCAAAGCCATGTAGAATGACGTCAGTGTGGTGACCACCGGGTGCCACACCTAAAAAATAACGCCCTTCCAGAATTTGCGATAACCAACCAATCTGAATCGCCAACGTAGCCGGATTATGGTAGGGCAGCAAATGCTGCCATTGGAGCAAAGCGAATACGTTTTGTCAGGGGCACTGCAGCGCCGATGATAATCTCCGGGCAAGGTATGTTCTCCAAGCCAAGGTAGAGTGCTCGCCAATCATGAAATCAGTGAAACCTGCTTCATCGCACACCTGAGCCATTTTCAAGGACCAGTCAAACATCTGCCGTGCAGTTCGATGGGGCAAGTTGTATGGGGTATGAAAAAATCCGCATTGCATGATCATCACCTCTTTTTATTTTAATAAAGCTCACCGACTAACCCTCTGCCAAAAACCTACCAACCCAGCAGACAAGCAAACTTCCTTGCACTCTCGCTAAATGCGATAACGGACGCTGCCAGCACTACACGCTTTACGCTGCGGACTTGTGCTCCTCACTATATCGAGACTTTAATGCAGGACCGGCAACGTTCCTGATTGAGTCCGGACGCAACAAATAAGCGGCGAGCGCAGGAACAATGATCAATGCTCCAAACATGTTGCCAAGAAACATAAACGCTAAAAGCAAACCCATGTCAGCCTGGAACTTGATTGGTGACCATATCCAAGTAGCGACGGCTGCGGTAAGCGTAACGCCTACTAGCAACACCACCTTCCCCGTAGAAGCCAATGCGCTGGTATAGGCATCCTTGACTGACATCCCCTGGCGCATAAATGCCAGATATGCGGTAAGCAAATAGAGCGAATAATCAACACCAATGCCTACACCCAGCGCGACTACCGGTAAAGTCGCTACTTTGAGGCCGATACCTAAAGTCACCATTAGGGCTTGCGCCAAGGTCGAAACGACAGCTAAGGGCAAAATCGCTACCAACACAGCACGCCAACTTCTAAAGGTAATGCCGCACAACAGAATGACAGCAGCGTAAACCAGCAAAAGCATTTGAAAGTTGGCACTCGCTACTGTCTGGTTGGTGGCAGCCTCTATCCCGGCATTGCCAGCAGCCAGCAAAAACTGTTGACGGTCGCTATTATTCTCCGCTGCAAACGCTTCCACCACCCGCGTGACATCAGCTAGCGTGTCGGCTTTGTGATCGGTCAGATAAGCGATGATAGGAGCTACCGTGCGTGAATCGTTGATCAACCCAGGGCGCGCGGTGAAAACATTATCCACCGCATCGTTGGTGATATAAGGGCTTCGACTAATGGTGTACCACTTTGGCGACCCTTCAAAACCAGCTGGAGTGACTCGCCGTGCCATGCTCGCCGCCGACTCTGTAACCTGGACGCCCGGCAAGGCGCGAAGCTGCTGCTCTAAACGGTCAATCTGCAGCAAAGTCTCAAAATTCCCAAGACCACCTTCAGGAGTGGTCACTATCACCGCAAACAAATCATTGGAAAGACCGTAATGTTTCCTTATGAAAGCGACATCTTGGTTATAAACTGAATCAGCGCGCAGCTCCGGAGCGCCTGCATCAACGTCCCCGACTTCCAACTTTTGACCGTGAATAAAGCCACCCACAGTTATCACGCCGGTGAAAATCAAAACCCAACGCGCCGTGCGCTTCTCAGCAAAATGTCCGAACCATCTACTAACAGGATGCTCGCCCTGTTGAGCACTTGATGCGCGGGCTGCTGATCTATCACTGATCCCAGTAAACGAAAGCAAAATCGGTATAAATATCAAATTGGTAAGGATCAGCGCCGCAACACCGATTGTGGCCTGAAGAGCCAGATCCTGAATAGCTGGAATGTCGATGACAGATATAACAGCAAAGCCTAATGCGTCAGAGACCAACGCCACAAAACCAGCGAGACACAAGCTTCTAAATGTCAGTCTCGCCGCCGCGTACCGGTTACTACCAGCCCCTATACTCTGGATAATGCCATTCATCATCTGGGAGCCGTGCGACACCCCAATGGCAAACACCAGGAAAGGAACCAGCACCGAGAAAGGATCCAGAACAAAATTGAATAATCGCATGGTACCAAGCTGCCAGATCACGCCAACGAGCGAGCAGACCACCACTACAGCGGTGCTGATAAAACACCGCGAATACCAGTACACTACAACCGAAACCACAAACGCAGCGACCAAAAAGTAACTAAGAACCTGAATCAGTCCTGTAATGAGATCCCCCACCAATTTGGCGAACCCGATAACATGTAACTCGACACCTCGGCTTTGGAACTCAGTGTTAATCGCGTTGAGCGCATCAGTGAGGCCTTTATAATCCAATGGCTCACCTGTATCCGAGTCCAACGCAAGAAGAGGCACAAACATAGCGCTTGATTGCTCGTTCAGTGCGACCAACGAACCCTTCAGTCCTGCTTTTTCAACATTGGCCCGCAACTGTGCAAGACTTTCCGCGGATCCATCATAGCCCGGAGGCATAACCGGGCCGCCGTCAAAACCTTCCTCTGTTACCGCAGTCCAGCGCACCGAAGCCATCCAGAGGGACTGTACAAACGCGCGATCTACACCCTTGATGAGAAAAACTCTATCGTTGATCTCGCTTAAGGTCTGTTGATAATCCGCGTCATAAATACTGCCATTCTTGTTTTCGATTACGACGGTAACAGCGTTACCAAGACTCCGAAGATTATTGGCAAAAGTCCGATAATTCAGAACATATTCATGCGACGCTGGCATCATTTTTTCAAAGCTGGCATTGACCTCCAATTTGGCAGCCTGAAAACCAAAGAAAACAGTTGCCAAGAAGCCTGCCACTAGAATAAATAGGCGATTACCAAAAATCAGTCTTTCAAGAGCCGATCCAGAGTTTGCATCAAAAACTTCACCCGCATGCGAGCCGGAGTGAGATCTATCTTTAGTATTATCAGACATTACTTACTCCTCGGCCGTTATTTTTATTATGCTGTTATCGGCTAGCGACAGTCTGTACATACCTTGGAGCGAAGTAGCCAATATATCGTCGCGGCCCACCTGGACTACGGAGGTGAAATTAACAGCTTCACCGCTACCAATAACCTCAAACTGCAAGATTTGCATATCGCCCACGATAAGTTCACCCGCCTGGTTAGCGAATACCGCTGTTTTATCTCCTGCTAACACCGCTACATTATTGATAGTTGAGGCGGGCAGACCTTCAACTGCAGCCCAGCTATCACCTCCATCCTCACTGACGAAGGCGGCACCCTGAAGCCCATAAGCAATCACGCGGTCCGCCACACCAACAACGCCAATAAAGCTTCCAGAATAACCAGTCTCTATTGGCTCGAAATAGTCCATTTTAGGATCCAGGCGAAATATGACTCCCCGCTCGCTAGTAATAAATACGTCATTTCCAATACCTGCGACGCTGTTCAAGTGGTAGCCCGCATCATTGTCGATCCGGTGTGCCCATGGTATCCACGTCTTGCCACCATCCTCGGTCTTAGCGATATTGCCAAAGCCGCCAACGACGTAGCCTGTTTGCTCGTTCTTGAACCAGACATCCAGATAAGGTAATGCCGGGCCATCACGAAAATTCAACTCGGTAAGCTCAAGGGCCATTTGGACCTCTTCGCCATCCTTCAAGAGTTTTTCATAGTAGGCGGTAAATAACTCGCCCCCAGAACGACCATCCAGTTGTTTTGTCCAACTAACACCACCATTGCTCGTAGCTAGTATCACTCCGTCGTGGCCAACCGCCCAGCCCTGAGAAGCGCTAATCATCTGTACTGCCACCAGGTCGCTCTGCACAGGAACATTAGCTTGCGCCCAGTTCCCACCTGTATTATCTGAGTAGAGAATCAGCCCCCTTGGCCCGACAACTACCACGGTAGAACCGTTGCTGGCGCTGCCGATCAATGGCTTATCAAGGAAGCTCTTCTGGATAACTGCAGGCTCATCAAGTGGATCTTTGAAACCAGCAAAAACTATTTGTGTCTCCAATGCCAGAAATACAAATGGAATCAGCACCAATCTAGATATATATCTATGCAACATTCCCATACAGACACACTCAGTTTGATTAATTAATTTCACCACCTTGGTGAAAAGACCTGCTCGACACACAACTTTGCTCAAGCATCACACATGCATAAGGATATCGGAGTGCCTAGCGCAGGAGTAAACTCCAACGCTAGGCTATAGAAAGTACTAACGAACGCCCTGAGCCTCTACGGCGCGGGGAGTTAAAGCGATGCGTAGTCCATCAGCATTGCTGTATGAACGGTTCCAATGCCCCGGTTGATTGGCGCCGGCATTAATCAGCATATAGTTGCCGGACACGAGGTCATCGAAAGCCCACGTGTTGTTATTCACGCCGCCAACATCGTACGTTGGGAATGTGTGGATAAAACCATTCCTCCAAAGCTGGCCAGCGTCGTCATAAGTTTCCAACGCAACCACCTGCCAACTATCTTCGTTGATATAGTACCGGCGTTTACTATACACATGGCGGGCTCCCGGCTTTCGCTCAGCCTCAACCACCCATACTCGGTGACGCTCGAACCGCAGCACCTCAGGGTCTAGGTGATCTTTACCCAACGCGTCGCGGGGATTTGTATCTTGAGTTAACTTATAGGCGTTGAAAGGTACAATTTTTTCTTCTTTCCCGATCAGTTTGAAGTCGAAACGATCCATACGACCGACAAAGCCAAAAATCTCATCCCACATCAGCACGCCGCCGTAGGCCGTAATTGGTAGGTCATAGGCAAAGTCAGGGGCACGCCGCGCTCGACGTTGGCCTGGGGTGTAGAACCAAACCAGTTGACCACCATTATCAGCCGTAGGAAGATAAAAGTTCAAAAACGTAACACCGGCGGCCTGAGGAGGACTGGTCTGAAGCGCAGAGAAAGAAGTGATTGCGTTATTCGACTCGCGCCGAAGCTTCCCGGATTGGTCGTACCAAGGCCGCATATGGTATTGGTTAGGTGTAGAGAGAGTACTTACACCTCCATTAGAGTCAACTACGAACGCTTGGTTGTGTTGATGCATGACCGCTGGAGCGAACGCGAGTTTATGGTTCCACATCACCTCATAGCCGTTCTCCGGAATTGGGAAAAGCACACCAGGATGAGGGAGGCCATCGTCGGCGCTTCCTTTTACTGCGTCACCCATTACTTGGCCCGATAGCTCTGCCGTAGTCGCATTCTCCTTGGTATTATTTAAAACCCACTCCTCATAACGAGGTGAGCGATGCGTCTGATAAACATTTAACTTATAGCTTGGATATTTACGCAGTAGTGCTTTTGTTCCCTCCGTCAGATATTCCTCATACTGCTCCATATTGTTAACTGTAATCGCATACAGAGGCTTTTCCGCCGCATAAGGGTTGACATATGTCTGCATACTCTCGCGATCATACTCCAGCACCGGCTGTAAACCGCCGGTATACTCTGGGATAGATCCGTCTGCATTCCCTGCGCGCTCGGCGCCGTGCGCAGTAAGATCCGCGCCTAAACGCGCGGCTTCTTCGGGTCCGACGGCCCCGACTGCGTGGCCTGTAAAGCACAATACTAGAGCCGGCATCAATCCGGCAACGATGGTTTTTTTCAGCACGGTTGTTTTCCTTTTTATCTTTGTTGGAACAATGGTGACTGTCATCTTCAACTCAGCCGTTGGTTGCGATACGGCCATGAGTTCACTTCTTTAGAAGGAAGTGTTGTAGGACAAAGAAACCCAACCCTTGTCATTCAAACCATAAGGGCCATTACCGCCTGCATACGTATCACCACCAGGACCACCATTAACTACACGACCATATGGATTCCAGTAGTAATCCTGATATTGCAGAGCGAAATAGTGTTTCTGGGCGTACGCTGCCTTTACACCTATGGATGCAATGATTGAGTCTTCGGCATAGAAGCCGCCGGCAGCGTAAGCCGGGGTCCCGTTGATGCCATATTGCACCGAGACCGGCATACTCAAATCGACTGACGGAAAGACCTGCAGCCAGGAAGGCTCAAACAGAAAAGCCACTGCAACAGCATCGTCGGTGCCGCACCCTGCTTTGTTGTTAGTAGGGCAAGCGTAACCTTCGCCGTTGTAGATGTCTTTATCATGCACCTTGAGCAAGTGGGTATAGGTTACTTCCCCAATAAAGGTTGCAGCGTCCCATAACGAGTTTCCCGGCATACTGACCAAGGCATTCGCAAGCACGTTGACGAGATCACCCTTAGCTACGCGATCAGGAAAGGCTGAGGCTAGAGCAGTATCCTGCCGATAGTTGACCTCGAACCCTAAGCTATTAGCGCCAATGGCGGTCTCGTATGACATCGCATACATCTTGGACTTTTCAGCATATTGCAACTCAACCTGAGGGTAATTCAGCGTTGCAATCGGTTCAGGTTCATCATACTGACGGTAGTAGAAACCAATGCGATCTCCATTTGCCCATGAAGGAGACCAGTCCAACTTCACACCGAAGTTATCGTTGACATTATCAGGATCGTCGCTCTTCCCAAGACGACCACCAGGAACAACAAGCCCACCGTCATCTGGACCTTCAAACAACACGTCGCCAGGTGCTAGATAGGTACTGGACTCTGGAAAACGGTTAGGCCGAAACTCAAGAAAATACTGCGCAGCGACCGACCATTCATCATTTATGTCCATGGCCGCGTAAACCTGTGTACGCGGCAAGATCAGTTCTTTGATCGAGGAGCCCGGCTGCGAAAAACCTTTGATGAAATCGATCGGATGCTGGCCAAACGAAATGGAGGAGTATCCGAAGAAAAACCCGTTACCCCATTGCTGGCTGAAACGGCCTAAGCGCACCGACGCGTTGCGATCCGCGACTTCGAAATTGGTGAACACAAAGGCATCCAGAAGCTCAACGCCGCGGATATGGTATTTTTTGGTACGACTGCTGTACCTGCCGCCACTGTAATTAGAAACATAACCAGGTTCTGTTTCCACCTTGTCGTCGTAGGCAAAATCATTCCAAGCCGTTGCGGTCATTCGAAAGCCCATACGGTCTTGATATACGCCCTGCAGCTCAAATAGACCTTGGACCCGATTAGTCACTAGGTCGCCACGATCAAATTTATAATTCGCGGCATGGTTGATCGGCTGGTTCGCGATCCGAGAGTCTCTGTCCTCAACTCGCATGCCTATTAGGTATTGCAGGGAAGTATCAAAGTTAATCCGCCAGTCTTCATCAGACCTTAAGGTCATTGCCTGGGAAGCTGAGGATGTAAAAATTGAAGCGAGAGCAATCGCAGCAATCAGCTTATTGTGCCCAGCTCGATGCTTGCCAAGCCTTATTTTTTCTTGTTTTTGCATTATTTTTATCTCCAGTTACGTGACATTTGCCCGCCAATAGCAAATCGAACCGCACTTGACGCTTCCTCAATCCCTTGTGGCTCACATGCACTCCAATGCATTAGCTTATTTTTCAACTACAACGTTGATATAAGCACCGACCATCTGCTCTGTCAACTATAACGTTGATGTTTGTGTAAATTCTTTAAAGCTGCCTTTAGGCTGACATCACAAGGTGATGGTGACAGAGGCCATCTCTCACAACCTAGCACAATGGCATTGTGCCACCTTTGCATTCGGCTGCTCAGCAGAATGTGGCAATTCAAGGCCTGGAAGGCTCTCAAAATAACTAATCAACAAGTCAGTTGACATACAAGGAGGAGGGTCTCTACTATTATTCAACTATAACGTTGATGAAGGATGAGCCTCATGACCCAAGAAATTCAAGTGCAAAAAATCATTGATACTCAAGCTATTGAACGCCTGCTGTTTACCTATGCGTTTCATCTGGACATGAACCAGACCAAAGAGCTCGCCGCTCTGTTTACAGAAGACTGCGAGGTCATCTACGGGCCAGACGGCTTCGGCGCTAAGGGTCGTGATGCCTATGCTAAAACACTCCAAGGAGTGGGATCGTTTTTCAATGCCACCAGCCATCACGTTTCCAATATCGTCATCGATTTTACCGGGCCCGATGAGGCAACAGTACGTTCTGTTCTTTACGCATGGCATCGCTATAACCGTGACATGCCAGATAGCCATGTTTGGGGCCAATATCATGACGTGATCGTTCGGAGCAAAGGCCAATGGCAATTCAAGCGCCGCGAGCTACGCGTGACTGGCGACCAAGATTTCCACGTGAAAAAGACGTTGCCAATAGGACGCTCTTGAAATGGAGACCACGCCCTTTCCAACCTATGCGTATATTCGAGTAGAGCACAGGGGGCCGATTTCATGGCTAATCCTGAACCGACCGGAGCATGCTAATGCGCTCTCAAACGAGCTACTGGACGAGTTCTCGGATGCGTTGGAACGACTCAAAACCCAGGGCGGGCCGGTGATTGGGATTAGAGGGGAGGGGCGTGGGTTTTCCGCAGGTTACGACATCGGTCAGGTCGGAAAAGCGAATACCTATGGCAGCCTCCAATCTGACCCCGTTGCAGATCACGCGCGGTTACAGCGGAATGTACAGCGATATATCGCATTGTGGGACCACCCAAAACCCACCATTGCTGCTGTTCATGGTTACTGTATTGCTGGGGCTACGCAAATGTGCGTTTACGCCGACATCACGGTGGTAACCGACGACGCGAAAATTGGAGAGCCTACCCTTCCTATTGGTGGCGGCTATATAGCTCCTCTATGGGTACCGCTAGTCGGAGCCAAGCGAGCCAAGGAAATGGCATTTGTTCCCGGGAACAGCATCGACGGAAAAACCGCAGTTGAGTGGGGATGGGCGAACCATAGCGTTGCCGCAGACCAATTGATCGCGTGTGTAGAGAGCCTGGCAGAACGGATAGCTTTGACCCCGCCAGATGTATTACGAATCAAAAAACTATCCATAAACCGCTCCGCCGAAGCAATGGGATTTCGTGCTGCGGGTGCATCTGTAGCCGAGATGGATGCGTTGCTTCATTTAGCGCCGTCAGTGCTGGCAATTAAGCAAACCCTGGCGGAAAAAGGATTGAAAGAATCAATCAGCCTCTTCCGTTCTGAACGCACTACACCATTGACCCCGACAAAAAAACTACAGGAATAAGAGCTATGTCTAATGTCCTCTTCACTATTGAAGGTCATGTCGCCCATGTGCGACTGAACCGCCCGAAGTCGCTGAACGCAATTAATGGCGAAATGGATCAAGCACTTTATGAGGCTTGGCAGGAGATAAATTCCAATCCCGACATTTGGGTGGCGGTACTCTCCGCGGAAGGAGAACGGGCGTTCTGCGTTGGCGGTGACATCAGTGGTGGCACCGAGCGAACCTCTCGTATGGCTGTCGGCGGTGGCCTCACCGGTATCGGTGGCCCGTTAGTCAAACTCAAAAAGCCGCTGATCGCAGCGGTTCAGGGGTATGCATTGGGCGGCGGGTTTGAACTTGCGCTATGTGCAGACATTATCGTAGCTGCAGACAATGCCCAGTTAGGGTTGCCCGAAACCAAAGCCGGTATTATCGGCGAGTGCGGCGTAGTTCATCGCGCTGTTCGCCAACTCCCACAGCGCATCGCGATGGCCATGATCCTGACGGGTGAGCGGATGTCTGCTCAGGATGCAATGTCCTACGGACTGGTTAACGAGGTGGTAGAGCCCTCAGAACTTGAAGCAGCCAGCATGCGCTGGGCAGAGAAAGTTGCCGCCGCATCACCACTGGCTAACCAAGCCGCCAAAGATGCTGCAATGAGCCGACTGGATTACCCACTTGAAGTCGCTCTAACCACACGTTTCGAAGCTATAGAAGAGTATGCGTCCAGCATGGACGTGCTTGAAGGACGTACGGCGTTCGTTGAGAAGCGCAAAGCAGAGTGGAAAGGTAAGTAACCCTGCTGTAAGTCAATAAGGCCGAGCGCAAAAACGCCCGGCCTTTTTTTATCTTGGAGTGTCTTGATGATCAGCAAACTTTTAATTGCCAATCGAGGCGAAATCGCGATTCGAATTGCTCGCGCAGCCGCTGACCTAGGCCTTCAAACAGTATCCGTATATCCAGAAGATGACGCCTTATCCTTGCATACACAGGTAACCAACCACTCAAAATTATTAAAGGGTAAGGGTGCGGCTGCGTACATGGATTCACTCCAGCTAATTAACATCGCTCTGGAGCAGGGCTGCGATGCAGTGCATCCTGGCTACGGATTCCTAAGTGAACAACCGGCTTTCGCTCAACTATGTCAGGATTATGGTTTGCGGTTTATTGGGCCTGCAGTCAACACACTTGCGCAATTGGGCAACAAAGCGGATGCAAGAAAATTGGCGCGACGATGCAATGTACCACTTGTTCCGGGAACCGATGGAGACACCTCTTTAGATGAGGCAAAAGCTTTTATGTCCACTCTGGAACCTGATCAGCCCGCGCTGCTAAAGGCGATCGCCGGGGGCGGCGGACGTGGCATGCGCATAGTCAGGGATAAGGTCGCGCTAGAGACTCAATTTCAGCATTGTGCTGCTGAAGCCTTAGCTGCATTCGGTAGCGGCGATCTGTATATCGAATCATTGCTTCAAGACATCCGCCACATCGAAGTACAGATCCTCGGTGACGGCAAGCACATCACTCATTTATGGGATCGCGAGTGCAGTCTGCAGCGGCGCCATCAGAAAGTGGTCGAAATTGCACCTAGCCCTTCATTGGACACCGAGCTGCGTGGCGCCATCATCAACGCCGCCACTAAAATGGCTAAAAGCGTGAAACTCGACAGTTTGTGCACCTTCGAGTTTTTAGTTGACGACCAACGGGGCCAGTTCTTTTTTATTGAAGCTAACCCGCGCCTTCAAGTGGAGCACACGATCACCGAGGCTATTGCCGGTATTGATATCGTTAGGTCTCAGATACAACTGGCCAATGGCGCCAGTTTAGGAGAACTACGGCTTCTCCAGTCTGACATACCACCACCCAACGGTTATGCTATTCAGCTAAGAATCAATGCGGAGACAATGCAACTGGATGGAAGCCCTCGGGCCACCAGCGGAACTCTCACGCTACTTGAGTTTCCTGGTGGACCTGGCATTCGCATCGATAAAAGCACCTATACCGGATACCAGATTAACCCGCGATACGACTCTCTACTAGCCAAGATCATCATCCATGGCCCCAATCTCACCTATCCCGAGCTTGTGCGCCTGGCTGAACGGATTCTAAAACAGTCCCGAATTATAGGCGTTAATACCAATATCGAATTTCTAACAAATCTTCTTAGCCATCCATCAGTGATTAAAAATCACATCCACACTCGCTTTATCGATCAACATTTAGAACAGTTGGTAAATCAGGTCTCGTCGGACGCATCAAACCAGTTTTTTCCAGCCACCAACACTGATAGCAAACTTCGTCATGGTGTCGAAGAACGCATCGCTGAAGGGGTGATCCAGGTCTTGGCATCCATGAGCGGAATAATCATTGAAATAGCTGTGAACGAAGGCCAAGAGGTTCAGCAAGGTCAAACTCTTGCAATGATCGATTCCATGAAGATGCACCATGTCATCAGCTCACCGATTGGCGGTATTGTCAGACACATTCATCTAAGCCTGGACAGCAATGTCGCACCTGATCAAGCACTTTTTGACCTGGAAGAAACCAGCCGGAGTAAAAATGATCTTATTGAACCTGAGAGATTGGATCCAGACCTGATCCGCCCAGACCTGGCTGAGGTGCTTAGCCGCTTTGCTCAATGTCAAGACGTCTCTCGTCCGGACGCTATTCAGCGCCGCCATGCCAAAGGCAAGCGTACTGCACGGGAAAATCTTGCAGATCTATGTGATGCGAACAGCTTGACCGAATATGGAGCGCTAACATATGCCGCTCAGCGCGGACGTTTTTCAGAACAAGAACTCGCTGCCAGCACACCATCAGATGGTTTAGTAACAGGCATTGCGAATGTGAATGGCGCGCTTTTTGGCGCCCAAAGAAGCCGCTGCGTTGTGATGGCTTACGACCAAACAGTACTCGCAGGAACCCAAGGTTTTATGAGCCATAAAAAATTAGCGCGTATCCTCACCGTTGCCGCCGAGCAACAACTAGCGGTAATCATTTATGCAGAAGGTGGCGGCGGCCGCCCCGGGGATAACGACGACGCTACGCGCGCCACGGGGCTGAATATGTCTAGCTTTCTGCAGTTTTCTGCTCTTAGTGGCGTAGCACCCAGGATAGCGGTAGTCAGCGGCCGTTGTTTTGCCGGCAACGCGGTTATTGCGGGTTGTAGCGACTTCATTATCGCTACTCACGACTCCAACATTGGCATCGCGGGACCAGCCATGGTTGAGGGTGCAGGACTGGGAACTTTCACGGCAGAAGAACTCGGCCCTAGTCAGGTACAAACCAAAAATGGCGTGATTGACTGTTTAGCCATGGATGAAGCAGACGCCACCATTATAGCCAAAAAGCTTCTTAGCTACTTTCAAGGAAATTTAAACGACTGGCATTGTGTGGATCAGCGGCCACTACGTCACAGCGTTCCCGAAAACCGATTGCGTTCCTACGACATGTTATCCGTTGTCGAAACGCTAGCGGACACCGGTAGCATGTCGCAGCTACGGCAACATTTTGCTCCAAATATGATAACGGTTTTAATACGTATCGAAGGGCGGCCCGTTGGCGTTCTAGCCAACAACCCCAAAAACCTTGGTGGCGCAATAGATGCGAATGCTGCGGACAAGGCAGCACGCTTCATGCAACTTTGTGACGCCTTTTCTTTACCGATAGTTAGCTTGTGCGACACTCCAGGTTTCATGGTTGGACCAGACAGTGAAAGGGCTGCTCACGTGCGGCACGCTAGCAGAATGTTTACCGTCGCAGCCAATATCAGAACGCCTTTATTCAGTCTGGTTTTACGCAAGGGCTATGGGCTGGGAGCTATGGCGATGACTGGCGGCTCGTTCCACGCACCTTTAGCGATTGCATCATGGCCAACAGGTGAATTCGGTGGCATGGGGTTTGAAGGCGCGGTGAAATTGGCATATCGCGAAGAGCTCGCGAATATCGCAGATCCCGAAGCAAAAAAGCACCTTTTTGAAACCCTGGTAGAACAGCTTTATCAGCGCGGCAAGGCGAGTAATGTAGCTGCATCGCTGGAGCTTGATGCGGTCATTGATCCTGCCTTATCAAGACAGTGGTTAGTACACTGTCTTATGTCAGTTACGACGACCGAGAAAACCTCAGCGAGGCGTAGCTATATCGATACATGGTGACCAGCAGCCATCGGTAATGAGACACCCCGAGTGTAGCCTATCTGTGCAGGGGCCAACTGTGACAGCCTGGAACAATGTTATTCAACGCCCTTGTGAGTAGGCGAATTTGCAGCGATAGCCAAAGTGCGCAAGATGGCATTTCTACCTACTCCCAAATGAACTGCGTTAATCAGATGGAGGCGAAACCCCGGGGAGAATCGATGCCCTGGGCACGCATCAACTGCCAAGGAAATGAGCTCTTTCAGATAAGCACGCAAAGCGCCAGTTTTCCATGGGACCGCGCAGTACTGGAAGAACGCTTCAAAAGCGTCGGGCGACTGACGCAATAACGCCTCTAAGAACCCTGGCACCTCCCGCTCCATGTTCGCCCAGAACGGATCGTCGCCGACATACCTGGCCCAAAGTTGCTGCTGCGCGCTGTCGAGAGGCTCACTGATAGAATTATCTCCTCGCTCAAGCAGAACAGACTTCAATGCAGGTGAGCCTATCATCAGGGTATGGACACCAAGACCCGAAACCAGCACTAAAGTCTCATGAACCTGGGCTGCCGTAGCTCCCAGATCCAAAGCTCTATGCATCAGTATCTCGCTTGCGGGCATATCCAGGACAGAAGGAGAAATACAGACGGCAAGGCCAATCAGAGCTTCATCCAGTTCCGTAAGCGGCGGTCCCTCGCTCACTGCTTGAAGATACTCATTCGCATAGTCACTGTACTTTTTCAGGTCCACGTTCACGCCTCAACTAGTTGATAAATGACAAGACATTCAACCGCCCTCTCGACAGCCAGATAACCTTCAGCCCGCCAGCCTATCTCTGAGCGCGCGCTTATTGACCTTGGTCGCCGACATTGGCCACGTTCCCGTCTCAACGAAATGAATCGCTCGTGGCACCTTGAAGTTGGCAATTTTGCCTTTACAGAAATCAATTAGCTCATCAGCTTTCACGCATTTACCCGGCTTTAGCTCAATGAAGGCTACCGGCACTTCATCAAGACGAGGATCCGGCTGACCAACGACCTCTGCAATCGCAACCGCAGGATGCTCACACAAATAGGACTCTATCTCGATAGCTGCGACATTTTCTCCACCGACCTTGAGCATGTCTTTTAAGCGTCCATTGAACACAAGACTCCCGTCTTCATTGCGAAGATACAAATCCCCGGTGTGAAGCCAGCCATCTTGATCAAGGGTGGCGGCAGTTTTCTCCGGGTCACGATAATAGCCATCCATCACACAATAGCCGCGAACTAGAATCTCCCCTACTTCCCCCACTTTCGCGTCGCCCTTGGCCTCAATGCTGGCTATACGTACTTCGATCCCGACTGCGGGGCGCCCTTGGGTTATTGTTCGCTGTTCGGCATTTTCATCCGCACTGGTTAAAGCGAATATTCCTGCCGTTTCAGTCATGCCACAGGCCTGAAACAGGTCAGCCTCTGGAAAATACGCCTGGACTCTTTTTACCAGGACCGGAGGGCCAATAAGCATTATTTTACGAATCGATTTGAGCTTGGATGGGTCGAAGTCTGGATGATCGATAACACCCTGCACTATCGCCGGGAACCAAGGCCAAACCATAGTGGCCCCTTCACGCTCCATCAGCGCGATAGCCCGACCTGGTTCAAAAAATGTGTCTGTAAGGTAAGTACCAAGGCTGCCGAGGACTCCGAGGAAAGGTGCCAACGCGGCAATATGAAACAATGGACCTGGGTTCCAGGCGACATCATGTTCACCTGTCGCGAAGCGCGATCGTGCGCGCTGCACCGACCCACGCACTATAGACTCATGGCTCAACATGCAGCCCTTCGGATTGGCAGTGGTCCCGGATGTATAAACTAACAAGGCTAGATCCCGGATGCGCACGCACAGTCGAGCATCATGTACCTGATCTGGATCGACACCTACTGCCAACCTATCGAACTCGGAACGTCCAATGAAACCCTGCCTGCCCTCTCCTTTCAGCAGCACCGTACTACGAAGACGTACCGCTTCCGGCAACTGCATATTAGCCGGGTTGTCAGCACTACGTAGAGAAGGCAAAGCTTCACAAAACAGCTCGGTGAAATTCGTATACTCTTCTGCATCCGCGGTAGTGAGCAAAGCTACAAGGTTGGCGTTCTCAATAATAAACCCGATTTCACTACCTTTATGCCGAGCATTAATTGGGACAGCGACACAGCCCAACATGACCGTGCCCAAAAAGCCTTCAATGAACTCCGGGCAGTTCGCCGACATCAAGCCCACGTGCTCTCCTGGGCGAATACCAAGGGCTATCAAGCCACGGGCAACCTGTATAGCATTTTCACAAAGCTGAGAGTAGGAGCGTCGCTCCTCTGGAAATATTACCGCGTCCCGCTCGGGTTTCAGATGCGCTCCTCGCACTATCATGTCGCCAATCGTTGAGACCTCGAACCACTCTGTTGTTTTTGTCATTGCTCATTCTCCACTACTAACGAAAGGTCTGACTCAACAGCCAACCTTTCATATTTTTATTATGCGCCTGGCGCTATTAAGGTCGCTGACATAGCTATCTATGTCATCAACCAAACCGCAAATCAACGTATTCGTTGATTTTTATCGCCCTACCATAGTGAGTCTACCCCACCAGCTCTGATCTGCGTTCAACCAGGCCGGATAGAGGGTTTAGAATCTACAAATCTTATCCCATGTTATCTGAAAATGGTTGTTTACTAGCCTTCTGAAGCTAGAGCGGAACAAAGGCTAACCATCTCCATAGCTGACATGGCAGCCTCTGCACCCTTATTACCTGCTTTGGTGCCAGAGCGTTCAATAGCCTGTTCAATACTATCAACGGTGAGAACGCCGAACGCCACAGGAACTGCATACTCGATAGCCAGAACTCCCAAGCCTTTCACACATTCGCCAGCAACATATTCAAAATGTGGCGTGCCTCCGCGTATTACGGCGCCAAGAACAATAATCGCGTCGTAACGTTGGAGCTCGGCGACCTTCTTAGCTACCAGAGGAAGCTCAAAAGCACCAGGGGCGCGAATAACAGTGATCTCAGACTCCTGAACACCTTGGCGAATCAGCGCATCTATGGCTCCGCTCAGGAGGCTCTCAACAACAAAGCTATTAAAACGGCCGACTACCAAGGCATAACAACCCTTAGCTCCTGAAAAATGACCTTCAATACAGCGAATCGAATGCATCTCCTGCCTCTTAACTTTAGCCACCCAATCGCCGAAAGTAACCAACTCGACAACTCAACATGCCGAGTGAAGCAAAGGGTAAATTTTGATTCCTTTTTCGTTACAACGGAGCAAAACCACCATACCCCCCTCGGTAAAACAATAGTGCAGACGAATCTGACTCCACTTGCAAATCTCGTACGGCTCCTAGAACGATGTAATGGTCGCCTGCCTCGTGGACGGCGTCTAGGTCGCAATCAATCCACGCCACGACTCCGTCCAGCACAGGGGATCCATTCTTGGACAGGGTATAAGCCAGCCCGGCAAATTTGTCCTCTGCTTTAGACGCAAACCGTTTACAGACATCAAGTTGCTGGTTACTTAATACATTCACGCAGAACTTCCCCGCTCGCTCAATCTTCGGCCAACTGGTCGAACTGCGATCCGGCAGGAAAGCAACAAGCGGCGGATCTAAAGATACCGAAGTGAATGATCCTACGGCCATACCGGACACATTGCCTTCAGAGTCCATGGCGGTAATTGCACATACCCCTGTGGGGTACTGACCTAGCACTGTTCTGAACCACTGAGGATTACTGACGTGCCGAGCCAACTCATCTTTTAAATCATTCATAATCGCGCTCCACTCAGTACAGAGTACTTAAACCCCGGGCCTTGAACTTTTATGAACAGACCAGTGATGATCCCCGCAAACAATGCGGAGATTAGAAAGTCAGACCAGAGTGCCTTCGGCGTCTTTTGTGGCGAAACGCGGGGCAACCAAACTGGCAAACTTTTCCAGCTCCTCGTTATTTTGTTCGGGATCCAAATGTCCTTGCCCAAACATGAGAAAGAGCTCGTTAAACCCCAGCCGGTCATGCGCCCGCCCGATCTGATCAGCGATATCGTCAGCTGAACCAATCAGTACGTTCGGCATTTTTTGGCCGAAAGGAATAAACCACTTATCCCAAAACCACTGGTGTTCTGCTTGCAGCTCACGGGCTTTTTCTTTGCTGTCAGTCAGCATAAGAAAGCCACCCCATGCGGCCACATCTTCGCGAGCGACTTCCCGCTCGTGCTTTTGCGCTGTTTCTGAATACCGGCTCCACAAGGCGTCGCAAAAATCCAGGTCAGCAGCTAATACGATCGGTTTCCCACCCTCCCTCGCCCACATGTCTACTGTTCGCATACTACCGGCGAAACCGCCGTATACTTTTGGATGAGGATTTTGGTAGCACTTTGGTGCTATGCCAATTTTTCGCACAATGCCATCTTCATCCATTCCTTTACCCATGCTTGCGTACGCCGGGTGACCTGCAGACCCACCATTTGGCGGAAACTCCCAATGTTTACCCTTGTGGCTGAACACGTCGCTTGCCCACGCCTTTTTGATGATCTGCAGCGATTCTTCAAATACTTCTCGATTAAGCTCGTCCAACTCGTCTCGTGCCTTCGCATTTTCCGGAGTGGTTGCACTGACACCAGGACGCGCTGCCATGGAATCAACCCAGCGCGCGTGATAGCCACGAGTAAAGCCGACCTGCAGACGTCCTTGCAGCATGTGGTCCAGAGTTGCGATTTCTTCAGCAACTCGAACCGGATTGTGTGTAGGCAGCGTATAGCCCATGATCCCGGCTTTCATTCTCTTGGCATGCATGCCCACATAGAGACTGAACATGCCGGGATGGTTGTTAATCTCAAAGCCTTCAATTTGCAAATGATGCTCGGGCTGGCAATAGGCTGCGTAACCGAGGTCATCCGCGAGGCGGACGTAGTCGCGTACCTCGGACAGGAATCGTTGATACAACTCGGGGCGTTGTCCAGCCATGCCAGCCTCTAGCTCATAGCGGCGACCGATCACACCCGTTTGCATCAAATGAAATTTCATATCGAATTCCTCTTATTCGTCTGTTTAGCAAAACTAATCAGCCAGCCCGCATATGTCAACACAAATGTTGATTAATTTTACAAGGCTTAATAACGCCAAATAACCAAACTGCATTCAAAGACGATTCTGCGTCGAAACTTCAGCCCGAGGGACCGCATTGCTGTGAAAAACGCCTTAGGGCTTATTTCAGAGTCATGTGGTCAAGCATATGATGTAACTTGTCAGCTTTGGTCTGCAGATACTCAGTGTTACATGGGTGCAATGTGGACTGGAGCTTCACCCTCTCCACGATGGTAATGCCGTCTCGGGCGAGCGATTCCACCTTGCGGGGATTATTGGTCATCAATCGGACAGATTCGATGCTGAAATGATTTAGCATCTGCGCTCCAATCAAATAATTTCGCAAGTCAGCAGCGAAGCCTAACTGCTCATTGGCTTCGACAGTATCCGCGCCTTCATCCTGCAGCCTGTAAGCCCGTAGTTTGTTAATCAGGCCTATGCCTCTGCCTTCCTGACGCAAATACAACAGAATTCCTCTTCCTTCTTTGGCAATAAGTCCTAGCGCTGCATTGAGCTGCGATCCGCAATCGCATCGCTGACTGAAAAGAGCATCCCCAGTAAGGCATTCCGAATGGACCCGGCAGAGAACAGGTTCTGCTGTGCTGACATCGCCTAGGGTCAGCGCTATATGCTCCTTACCTGTAGAAGTTTCTTCGAAACCATGAATAGCAAAAGTGGCAAACGGCGTAGGAAGCTGTGTAGATACTGAATACTTCAAGCTCATAACCTGCTCCGGAAAATTGATCGCGACGTCCTGCTAGGCCGGGAACCCTAGCCCCTTCCAAGGGCCCTAGGTACACTCTTGAACACCAGAAACATTGTTATTAGTCGCATAATCTCTGAGGTGAGATCAGCTACAAGCCACGTATTCTGCTACCTGCAAGTTGAAGCCGGAAATACCGTGATATTTGGCGGGACCAGCCATCAGACGCATATCTCCCAATCCGAGATCTCGCAGTATTTGAGAGCCCACACCAATCATAAGCGGATCACCTTCAGCGGAAGTGCGCGGCAATCGCACCCTGCCTGCAAGAGCATCAATTTTATACTTCATTTCCACAGCGCTTTCAGATCCAGCGAGCAGCACTAGGACTCCCTTTTTTTCCTCGGCAATTCGAGCAAGACAACGCTGTATATTCCAGCCACTGCTCCCTGGTACCTGAATACCGAGCACATCGCGCAATGTGACCGACTGTTGAACGCGTACAAGCGTGGGCGATTTATCCAGGGTCCCCTGGCTTAGCGCTACATGGATGCCACCATTCACTCGATCACGGTATGTGTGCAAAGTGAATTCGCCATGATCAGTAGACACTGACTGTGTACCGAGACGCTCCACAGTAGACTCATAAACCGCGCGGTAATGAATAAGGTTAGCGATCGTGCCAATGCGCAAGCCATGCTCTCGGGCAAATTCGATTAGCTCCGGAAGGCGCGCCATAGTACCGTCCTCGTTCATGACCTCGCAGATCACGGCTGTTTCATTTAATCCGGCTAGCCTGGCGAGATCACAAGAAGCCTCCGTATGCCCAGCACGTACCAATACACCTCCTGGCTCGGCAATCAGTGGAAATATATGGCCCGGCTGCACAATATCGTCCGCCTTGGCGTTAGCAGCTGCGGCCGCCTGCACGGTTAAAGCTCTGTCAGAAGCCGAAATACCCGTAGTAACACCGGAAGCCGCTTCTATCGAGGTGGTAAATTTCGTCCCGAAACCGGACCCATTGTGTTCAATCATCAAGCGCAACCCCAGGCGGTCTGCCTGGGGTTTACTCATAGGCATGCAAATCAACCCACGAGCGAAGCGCGCCATGAAATTAATGTGCTCAGCTTTAACATGCTGTGCAGCCATGACCAGGTCGCCCTCGTTTTCTCGATCCTCATCGTCAATAAGGATGACCATCTTCCCCTGACGAATATCCTCGATAATGTCTTCGATGTTATCTAGCTGCATAATTGCACCTTGAGAGAGCTTTACAGTTTGTTGTTCCATCGGGGTGCACCGGATACCGCTGGCAGATCCGCAGCCTGCGGCTCGGCGCCTGGCCACCTGACCCGCTTTTCTGCGGTCAGCGAGCTAGCCACATTCTCCCATGGCCCCATATGAACCGTTAGCAGCTCACGGCGAGAGAACAGCCATTTTCCACCCATACGGCGATATTGATCGTAATAGCGTACAGCACCAAAGAGACTCTGATTTTCCATGGCGATTTCCAAGTGCGCGCCTACGACACCGCTCGCACTATCTGGACCCGAAAATGTTATGAGGCTGTAATGAGGGGTATGTACAGTGATGCCCATGTTAGCTCTGGCACTGCGGAGAAAAGCAATAATGTCCTCGCGATTTTCACCACCGCTAAAGCCCCCTGCTGCGAAGCTGGCATCAGGGACAAACAAGCTTTCCAGAGCAGAGTAATCATCATCGTCAGTAGCGACAAAATAACGAACGGCCAGGTCGTTTAACTCGGTACGGTCTTCCAGAATCCTGAGACGGGCCTCAAAATCAGACATGTTTTTCTCCTTTTTATAGAACGGATCGTGAGGGTTTTTCAGTCGTTAGTCAACGCATTGGTTGATATTTTCATTTTGTGATATCACTATGCACGGCAACAAATCAATCCCATAACGGAGACGCCATGCGTGCAATCATCTGCAACCAGTACGGACCCGCGGACACGCTTGCACTCGGCGAGCGCGAAAAACCCAGTCCAGGAGCCCAGGATGTTCTTATTCGGGTGCGTGCCGCAGCCGTTAATTTTCCCGATAATCTAATCATCTTAGGGAAATATCAGGAGCAACCTCCCATGCCTTTCGTACCTGGATTTGAGGTTGCCGGAGAAGTGATTGAAGCCGGACGCGACGTAAATACTTTAAAGATCGGAGATCGGATTATGTCTCTCACCCGGGACGGCTACGGCGGGTTCGCTGAGCAGGCCCTGGCGCGAGCAGAACTGGCAATACCTATACCCGATGGAATGGACTTCGCCACCGCATCAGGGTTTTACTCTTCGTACGGTACGAGTTACTACGCGATGGTAGGGCGAGGCCGGATAAAAGCGGGCGAAACGGTCGTGGTACTTGGCGCGTCCGGCGGGGTCGGCTTGGCTACCATTCAAATTGCAAAAGCGCTGGGCGCCACGGTTATTGCTGTTGCAAGCTCCTCAGAGAAACTCGAAACCGCACATACTTACGGTGCGGACCATCTGATCAACTACCGAAGTGAAAATCTGCGTGATCGGGTCCTCGAAGCGACCAACGGAAGAGGTGCTGATATTTGTATGGATACGGTTGGTGGCGATGCGTTCAGTTCCATGGTCCGCTGCATGGCACATGAAGGCAGAATACTGATCGTTGGCTTCGCTAGCGGTAAAATCCCACAGATCGCCGCTAACCTCCTTTTGCTAAAAAATATTCAGATCATAGGTATTTTTTGGTGGCCATCCGTGCAGAAGAACCCTCCCCAACACCAAGCCAACTTCCGTCACTTGCTCGCTTTATACCAAAAGGGGAGTATCAAACCATTGATCTCTCACAGATACACGCTGGCTCAAACACCGGACGCTCTTAGCGCCCTGCTATCGCGCGAATTAGTTGGCAAACTAGTGGTCGAGCCTCAAAATTAAAAACAACAGCTCGTTCGCCGAGCACATCACCGCAGAGTCCCTGTCGCGATCATTCTATAGATCGGATCAGTTGCGCCGCGGCCACCTCGCACAAACTCATCAAGAGGAACAGGCGCGTCTCCAGACTCCCACGTTTCCACCTTGTGCCAGTCCAGTACAACGGTTCGCTCATCTATCCCCCAGCGTCCGTTACGGCAGGATAGCCTGTCTAAGTAGCGGGCTCCCATCACATCCGCCATTAACGGCCTACCATGACGCACGAGTGTCGCCATAACCTGCGATTCAGACACTGCGGAATCGCCCTCGATATCGATTAATACATTAGTAATCGAATGCGTAGTAGCCAGGTTCGCCGCCATCAACCGTACGGGTAAAAACTTAGCGAAATCGTAGCCTGTACCCTTCCAGTAACCATGGTCGTCGTATGCATCTTCATGGTAGATCGAACGAATTAATGCCTCATCGCAGCGATCAGCCCCGCGGCAGTACCGAACCAAAATTTCGTAGATTGCCTGCTTATCCACCAACAGTTTTAGAGCTTTGTCCATTTCCCTTCCTCATACCCTGGTAGCTCATGCACATCGCTTAACCCACTATTTCACTCTCTGTTCTGCCGTCTCTAATCAAAACATGCGCTAAAACTTATATCAACGCTTTTGTTGACTTACGCAAAACATCAATGCTACTAATATCAGCGTAAGCATTCATATTTCGTTAACCCACGTGATACATACCTGTCAGGGCAATAGGCACCGCAGGGAAAGGGGCTCAAAATGGATATAACAGATGGCCTGCTAGCGCAAAATAAAAAAATAATTACGCACTTTTTAGCGGCTTTCTCTAGCGGAAATATTCCCGCCACCCTCGGCTACCTTACGGACGACTGTGAGTGGTGGGTCTCTGGCAATGTGCCAGGAATCTCCGGAAGTTACAGCAAGACCCAGATGGCTGAACTGCTGGCCGGAATAGTGGATTTTTACCAACAGGGGTGTCTGCCTATTTCGCCAGGAGCTATGACAGCGGAGGGAAATCGAGTAGCAGTTGAAGCAACATCATGCTCCGCGCTGAAAAACGGAAAGGTTTTTCAGAACACCTACCATTTCCTATTTGAAGTAGATGGTGAGCATATATTCTCGATCCGTGAATACAGTGACACCCTCCATCTATACGACATTTTCGTTAGCGAGTGAGCCTCGCTGCACAGGCGTTAATCAAAAAAAGGATAAGATTGTGGGCAGACTGAGCGGCAAAGTAGCTGTAATTACAGGCGCAGCAAGAGGCATGGGTGAATCCCACGCCAAATATTTTATTTCCGAGGGGGCTCAAGTGGTACTAACCGACCTCACGGAAACCGCCGGCCAACAACTGGCCAAACAGCTTGGTAGCAACGCAATATTTTTGCAGCATGACGTGACCTCAGCCGATTCCTGGAAAGAGGTTGTCAGGCAAGCTGAATCGTTTTTCGGTCCAATTAATGTTTTAGTCAATAATGCGGGTGTGCTTGGTCCTGTAGCTAACACCCTGGAGTTGACAGAGGAGGACTACCACAAAGTCTGTAACGTCAATCAACATTCGGTGTTTTTAGGCATGCAAGCAGTCCTCCCCTCAATGCTCAAGGCCGGAATAGGCTCCATTGTAAACATTTCGTCGATAGCCGGAATCGCCGCAAACTACGGGTTTCCGAACCTTGCGTATGTAGCGAGCAAGTTCGCTGTTCGTGGAATGACAAAAGCGACGGCCATTGAGTACGGCCTGAAAAATATCCGTGTCAACTCAGTTCACCCAGGCTTTATCCAGACGCCAATGATGGTTGAAGCTACAGACGAAAATGGCGGGGATGCGTTGAGCTTAATTCCACTTGGTAGGATTGCTGACCCACAAGAGGTGTCCAATTTGGTCCTGTTCCTGGCTTCTGATGAGTCGTCCTACATCACTGGAAGCGAACACGTCATTGATGCTGGTATGTTGGCGCAATGAAAACCTTTTTCAGTTGATCTTTGGCAACAATCGCTCCTGGGACTCCTCCGCCATTTTCCGGAGGTAGTCCCATGTTATGCGCATTCGCGCTATATCTTTGAGCTCAATGGGCATTAGCATCCAGAAAGTCCGAATAAAATGGACCTGATGGGGCAAAATAACACTCAGTCGCGAATCCTGATCTGCGGAAAATGCGGGGAGAATGCCCACGCCTGCTCCTGCGGCGATAGCCTCCTGTTGTGCTAACACGCTGGTGCTGCGCAAGCTGACCACGCCAGACCCGGCGATTTCGTCAAGAAACAGCAGCTCTTTGCTGAATACTAAATCATCGATATAACTGACGAACCTGTGGCGCCCCAAGTCTTCCCGGGTAGTCACAAGGCCATGCTGCTGAAGATACGCTTTGCCGGCATATAGCCTCAATACATAGTCGGTCAGCTTGGCAATAATATATGGCCCCCGCTCTGGCCGCTCCAAGGTGATAACTATATCCGCCTCATGTCTCGACAAACGTACGGCCCGCGGTAGTGCCAACAGATCTAAATGAAGATGCGGGTAACGCTGGCTCAATTCGGCTAACTGGCTCGCAAGCATGACCGTGCCATATCCCTCGGTTGCGCCAATGCGAACTTGGCCTGAAAGCTTCTCGGAGGAATGGGGTAACGCCTGCTCGATACTAACGCTCGCTCCCTCCATCCGCTCCACCTGAGGAAGCAAACCTCTCCCAGCCTCGGTCAACGTATAACCGGTGGTATCGCGGATAAACAGTTGCACTTCTAAGCTTTTTTCCAACGCCTGGATTCGCCTCGACACAGTCGTATGATCGACCCCCAAGCGGCGCGCTGCTGTCGTAAGCCTCCCAGCCCTGCTCAGCTCAAGAAAATAGCGCAGATTGTCCCAATCCATATGTCGCCGCCCTCCTGTGCATAAATGCAGAGATATATTGAGATCAAGCCAATTGTAATCGATAAATTTGCACTAGTACTATGGCTGTCACCTACGCGAAACAATAAATATCATCACAGCGCTCTTTGAGGCTCACACCATGAATAACAAGATCCCAACTATAAAATTGCTGATTAACGGCGAGTTTGTCGAATCCAAAACAGACCAATGGCGCGAGATCATCAATCCTGCGACCCAGGAAGTGCTGGCCCATGTGCCCTTTGCCACCCAGGACGAAATCAATGCTGCGGTAGCTAGCGCAAAGAATGCCTTTAAAACATGGCGCAAAACGCCGATTGGAGCAAGGGCACGGATATTTCTGAAATACCAGCAGTTGATCCGAGACAACATCAAGGAGCTCGCGGCTATCCTTACTGCCGAGCAGGGAAAAACCTTGGCCGATGCTGAAGGCGATGTTTTCCGTGGTTTGGAAGTGGTGGAGCACGCCTCCTCCGTGGGTAATCTGCAACTCGGTGAACTCGCCAATAACGTTGCTAGCGGCGTTGACACCTATACCTTGATGCAGCCCTTAGGCGTATGCGCAGGCATAACGCCGTTCAATTTCCCTGCGATGATTCCACTCTGGATGTTTCCAATGGCAATTGCCACGGGTAATACCTTTGTGTTGAAACCTTCCGAACAGGATCCCATGGTAACGATGCGGCTAGCTGAGCTGGCTCTTGAAGCTGGTATCCCAGCAGGGGTCCTGAATGTAATTCATGGCGGAGTCGATGCGGTCAATGCTATTTGCGACCACCCAGATATCAAGGCAGTCTCCTTTGTGGGGTCCACCCACGTTGGCACTCATGTGTACAACCGAGCGACTCAATCGGGCAAGCGCGCGCAGTGCATGATGGGTGCCAAGAACCACGCAATTGTCATGCCTGACGCCAACAAGGAGCAGACGCTTAATAACCTCCTTGGCGCAGCTTTTGGCGCTGCTGGTCAACGCTGTATGGCCCTGCCAGTGGTAATCCTGGTTGGCGAAGCGAACAACTGGCTGGCGGATTTGGCTGAACGAGCCAAGACATTGAAGATTAGCGCAGGAGCCGAACCCGGCACAGATGTAGGGCCATTAATCTCCCGCTCTGCATTGGAGCGAGTAAACGGTCTGATCCAGAAAGGCGTAGATGAGGGGGCACAACTGTTGTTAGACGGCCGCAGCCCTAATGTCTCCGGCTACGAACAGGGCAATTTTATCGGCCCTACCATCTTTTCCAACGTCTCCACTGATATGAGTATCTACACACAAGAGCTCTTCGGCCCGGTTTTGTGTGTCATGCAGGCAGACTCAATGGACCAAGCCATAGAGATCATAAACGCAAATCCTAACGGCAATGGTACTGCGATATTCACTCGCTCTGGCGCAGCGGCACGCCGTTTCCAGGAAGAAATCGATGTTGGCCAGGTAGGTATCAACGTGCCGATCCCCGTGCCTGTTCCCCTATTCTCATTCAGTGGTTCTCGCGGTTCCAAATTAGGCGATCTTGGACCGTATGGAAAGCAGGTAATTCTTTTCTATACGCAGACTAAAACAGTGACCGCACGCTGGTTCGACGAAGACGAAGTGGCAGGTGCTGTAAATACGACTATCACGTTGAAGTAAGCCGCACGGGCCAGCGGTTTGGACGCTGGCCCGTCCAGGAGAAAAATAATGACTTTTGAAACACTGTTAATCGAAATACAGGACCGCGTTGGGCTCATCACCCTGAATCGCCCGCAGGCTTTAAACGCCCTGAACGGCCAACTGATTTCCGAACTTAACAACGCATTGGATCAGTTCGAAAATAACCCTCAGATCGGCTGCATCGTCCTCGCTGGATCCGAAAAAGCCTTTGCTGCCGGCGCCGACATCAAAGAGATGGTAAACCTTGAGTACCCGCAGACTTTTCTTGACGACTTTTTCTCCTCTGCCGACCGTATAGCTAATCGACGCAAACCACTTATTGCCGCAGTTGCCGGTTACGCTCTGGGCGGCGGATGTGAGCTCGCAATGATGTGCGATTTTATCTATGCCGCTGACAACGCCCGCTTTGGACAACCAGAAATCAATCTCGGAGTGCTGCCAGGCATCGGTGGGACCCAACGGCTGACCCGGGCCGTCGGCAAATCCAAGGCCATGGAAATGTGCCTGACCGGTCGGCAAATGGACGCTAGCGAAGCTGAACGAGCTGGCTTGGTAGCCCAGATTTTCCCACTAGATCAGCTTCTGGATGAGACCCTCAAGGCGGCCACCAAGATTGCCGAAAAGTCATTGCCCAGCACCATGATGACTAAAGAATGCGTAAACCGGGTTTTCGAAACCAGTCTAAGTGAAGGAGTTCGGTTCGAACGCCGAGTATTCCATTCAATCTTTGCTACTACCGATCAGAAGGAAGGCATGCAGGCCTTTGTCGACAAGCGCAAACCTGTGTTCCAGCACCGCTAAAACAACAACGAGGTGACTGACATGAAAATTGGATTTCTTGGTTTGGGAAATATGGGCGGCCCAATGGCACAAAACCTGCTCAAGGCGGGTCACGATATTACCGTTTTCGACCTGTCGGCGAGTGCAGTCCAGACACTGGCATCTGCTGGCGGTGCCGCGGCGCCAAGCATCGCTGCATTAGCCTCCAGCGATGTCGAATTGATCATAACCATGCTGCCTGCCGCTCACCACGTAAAGAGCGTGTATCTGGGAGAAGACGGTCTACTGGCGAACATCGCACCCTCTGTACGGCTGATCGACAGCTCAACCATCGATCCGATGAGTGCACGCGAAGTGGCTGCCGCCGCATCCGAACAAGGCAACCGAATGATTGATGCGCCTGTCTCAGGCGGCACAGGCGGAGCCACTGCTGGCACATTAACTTTCATGGTCGGCGGCGATCAGGAAGATTATGATGCAGCCTTGCCAGTTCTCCAGTGCATGGGCAAAAACATTGTGCACTGCGGCCCCAGTGGAAATGGCCAAGTTGCTAAAGTCGCTAATAATATGCTCCTCGCCATTTCCATGATTGGCACAGCAGAGGCCATGAATCTTGGCGTCTCTCTGGGCATGGATGCAACTGTCTTGGCAGGGATTATCAACACTTCCAGCGGCCGATGCTGGAGCTCAGATACCTATAACCCCTATCCAGGCGTCATGGAAGGCGCACCGGCGTCAAGGGGCTATTCGGGCGGTTTTGGAAGTGATCTGATGCTAAAGGACCTTGGGCTAGCAACAGAAGCGGCAAAGCAGATACGCCAGCCGGTGATTCTCGGCGCACTGGCTCAGCAGCTGTATCAGACTTTTAGCGGCCAAGGGAAGGGGAGCCTGGATTTCTCTGCCATCATTCAACTCTATAACGGAGAGATGGAATGACGGAACCCAGTGTCCTGGCGGAAGTGCGCAATCACGTAGGCCATCTATATCTCAACCGCTCGAGCGGATTGAACGCCCTTACGCTGGAGATGGTAGGCCTGCTACAACACTACCTCAATGCCTGGGCCGCAGATAGCGCTATCGTGGCGGTAGTGCTGCGGAGCAGCAGCGAAAAAGCCTTTTGCGCGGGAGGAGATATTCGTTTTTTGTACGACAGTTTCAAATCCGGCGACGGTCAACATATGGTCTTCTTTGAAGAAGAGTATGCCCTCGACCAGTCGATTCACCATTATGGCAAACCTATCGTTTCTCTGATGAATGGGCTCGTTCTGGGCGGTGGCATGGGACTGGTTCAAGGCACCCGCTTTCGAGTAGTTAGCGAAAAAGCCAGGATGGGAATGCCTGAGACGGGAATCGGTTATTTTCCAGATGTTGGCGGAAGTTATTTTCTGTCTCGGCTAGCGGGTGGATTAGGTGCTTATCTGGCAATCACTGGGGCAGTAATTCGCTCGGCAGATGCACTCTATGCGGGACTTGCCGATTACTGTGTAAACAGTGAGCTACTCAACGAAATAGACCATGGCTTGAACATTATGCGATGGTCAGATAGACCCGAGGTGGATATCGAAAGTCTGCTGAAGAGGGTCGCCTCGAATAAACTACCAGGCTCCGAGCTCAAGGCAATCAGGCCTGCCATAGATCAGCATTTTACGCTCGATGACTTACCCTCCATTATCGACTCGCTGAAGAGCGAGGATTGTGCTGCCTATCAGGATTGGGCTGAGAATGCCCTGATACAGATACAGGAGCGCTCCCCCCTCGCAATGAATGTAAGTTTGGAACTGATCCGTCGCGGCCGCCACTTGAGTCTTGAGCAATGCTTTGCTTTGGAGCTACACCTTGACCGCCAATGGTTCATCAGCGGCGATATTATGGAAGGTATCCGCGCCTTGATTATCGATAAAGATAAACACCCCAAATGGCATCCGCCACAACTTGCTGACGTCACCCAGGCGCATATTGACGACTTTTTCCGTGAGCCGCCTACTCATGTCACCCAGAGCAATCAAGCCTGAAGGTCGTCCCCATTAAGAGAGAGCAAGCATGCAAGACATCGAGCTGAATGAAGACCAGAAGATGGTTCGTGACATGGCCCGGGACTTCGCCCGCGCTGAGCTGACACCTAACGCCGCAGAGTGGGAAAAGAACGGCTGGATAGACGACCAGGTGGTTGCACAGATGGGTGAGCTGGGACTGCTCGGCATGGTCGTCCCTGAAGAGTTTGGCGGCAGTTATCTGGATTACGTCTCTTACGCGTTAGCCGTTGAGGAGATATCCGCTGGCTGCGGAGCTACCGGCGCATTGATGAGCATACATAACTCGGTGGGTTGCGGTCCTTTGCTGCGGTATGGAACGCCTGAGCAAAAAGAAACCTGGTTGCATAAACTCGCCTCCGGCAAAGCGATTGGGTGTTTCTGCCTGACTGAGCCGCAAGCAGGATCTGAAGCAAATAATCTGCGCACCCGAGCGGTCTTGGAAAATGGCAACTGGGTACTGAACGGTGCAAAACAGTTTGTCAGCAACGGTAAGCGCGCAAGCCTTGCCATAGTATTTGCCGTTACCGACCCAGAGCTGGGCAAGAAAGGACTTTCAGCTTTTTTAGTACCGACGGACAACCCTGGGTTCAAGGTTGAGCGTGCTGAGCACAAGATGGGTATCAAAGCGTCAGACACGTGTGCAATCACGCTAGATAATTGCCGGATCCCAGAAGCAAATATGCTCGGTGCTCGCGGCAAAGGTTTGGCGATTGCTCTATCCAATCTGGAGGGAGGCCGGATTGGAATCGCTGCTCAGGCGCTAGGGATTGCACGCGCAGCATTTGAAGCAGCCCTGATCTACGCGCGGGATAGAGTACAGTTCGGCCAACCTCTTACTGGCCACCAGAGTATCGCAAATATGTTGGCCGATATGCATACGCAGCTAAACGCTTCGCGACTTCTTGTAATCCATGCTGCACGGTTAAAAAGCGAGGCGCTGCCCTGCCTATCCGAAGCTTCCCAAGCAAAGCTCTTTGCTAGCGAAATGGCTGAGAAAGTATGCTCCAAAGCAATCCAGATCCATGGCGGATACGGCTATCTTGAGGACTACCCGGTTGAGCGCCTGTACCGCGATGCACGCATTACACAAATTTATGAGGGAACGAGCGAAATTCAACGATTACTAATAGCCAGAGAGCTTGCTAACTACCCGCTATAAGATCGGCTGTGGATGCATTTCAAGCTAGGCAATTCTGAAAAAAATAATGGGCCGTTGACGCTCTTCTTTTCTGGGAGCGCTCGACCTGCGCACGACAGTTACTTCCTCGCGCCAGGCAAACATTACGCGAGGAAAGTTCTGAATTTAGTATCAGGCGAATCAGCCTCATAGGCTCTCAGTTACGGTGGTAGTGGGCTACCAATCCGAACCAATCCGTAGGACCCCTTTATTTTCCTTCCTCAATAAATCCGGTAGCGCATCCCGGTCATCCATCACGAAGATAAGCATTCTGATCGCTCCTGTGACGAAGCTGATACCAGCTCCAGTGTCAGGGCAATACTTCTCCATCTGAAGCATACGCCAACACGTAGCACGGGTTTCGTCCGCTGAGGCCAGGGGCTGTCTTGATGCCGATCCAAGACGGAGCGCATCAATTTTTACAATAGTCAACGTACATGTTGACATCTCATTGCTGACTAATATAACGTGGCTTTAAACAAGGACTGATTATTCAGGCTCGCCCTAAACCGCATAATTTGAACTTGTATACCAATGATGCGTAATGCACCTAAACGCCCAACGGCATGATTTTTATGTCTAATAATCGCAAGATGTAATACTGGAAACGATCAAATGGCAGATAACAAGAAATCCCCTGATTATAACGCGCTGGTTATCGGCGCTGGCGTGACTGGCATCTATCAAACCCACCTATTGGCCGAGGCGGGCATGAAAGTTCTTGGCATCGAGGCCGGCGAGGACGTTGGCGGCACCTGGTATTGGAACCGTTATCCTGGCTGTCGTCTTGATACTGAGAGCTATGCTTATGGCTATTTCGCGCTGAAAGGAATTATTCCCGAGTGGAACTGGAGCGAAAGTTTCGCTTCGCAGCCTGAAATGCTGCGATACGCCAACGCCGCTGCCGATGCGATGGATGTCCGTAAACATTACCGCTTCAAAACCAAGGTGACGTTGGCGAAATATGTCGACAGCCAGGACCTTTGGGAAGTGTCGCTGGACAATGGCGAAACGATATCGTGCCGCTTTCTGATCTCAGCGACTGGCCCGCTCTCGGCCACACGCATGCCCGACATAAAAGGCATTGACACCTTTCAGGGCGAATCCTTTCACTCCTCGCGCTGGCGCAGGGACGATGAGGGTAACCCCACCGGCTTCGATTTTACCGGCAAGAAGGTGGGGGTAATCGGTACAGGTGCTACAGGGGTGCAAATAATCCCGATAGCCGCTAAAACCGCGAAACAGCTTTACGTGTTCCAGCGCACGCCCAATTGGTGCACGCCTCTGGGCAACAAGCCCCTCACACTCGAGGAAATGGACCTGCTGCGCAAGCGCTATCCGACAGTGCTTGAGTACGTGAAAGGCACAGATACTGCCTTCCCCTATCACCGGGATCCGCGCAAAGGAATCGATGTTCCCAAAGCTGAGCGTGACGCGCTTTTTGAAGAACTATACGACCAGCCCGGTTATGGCATCTGGCTTAGCAGTTTTCGCGACCTCCTGCTCAGTAAGGAGTCTAACAAGTATCTGGCCGACTTCGTTGCCGGCAAGATTCGTGAGCGAGTTAAAGATCAGACCGTTGCAGAAAAGCTTATTCCGGCAGACCACCCCTTCGGTACCAAAAGAGTGCCGATGGAAACCAATTATTACGAAACCTACAATCAGGAAAACGTTCATCTAGTTGATATCCGTGAGACACCGATTGATGAAATTACCGTTGAGGGCATCAAGACAACTGCGCGGCTCTATGACCTCGACGTAATCATCTTTGCCACCGGCTTCGATGCAGTTACGGGCGCGCTTGATCGGATCGATATTAGGGGCCGCAACGGGCTCCCGCTGAAGGACGCATGGGCAGACGGTCCAGTGACCTATCTGGGTCTTCAATCCCGCGGATTCCCTAATTTCTATACGCTGGTCGGACCGCATAATGGTTCCGCCTTCTGCAACGTGGGCGTATGCGGCGGCTTGCAGGCTGAATGGGTGACCCGCAAAATCACTTATATGCAAGATCGGGCACTCACCTGTTCAGAGCCTTCTGAAAAAGCACAGGATCGCTGGACCGAGGAGGTCTATCGCGACTTCGCCCGTACTCTGTTGGCTGAGGCCAATGCTTGGTGGGTCAAGGTGGTGGAGAAACCCGACGGCACGATCGAGCGCCGCACGCTGGTCCATGTCGGAGGCGGGCCGGAATATCGCAAGCGTTGCGAACAGGTAGCTTATCGAGACTATGAAGGCTTTGAAATGACCTGAGCATCTCAACTGTTCGACGGCAACTCAAGTTTTACCTTTTTTTCTGTTTGTTGCTTGAAGTTATTCATATATGAGATAAGAACAACGAGGATCATACAATGCAAACTGGCTTTTTCCATACCCCGTACAACTTGCCTACTCGTACCGCCCGGCAGATGTTTGATTGGTCGCTTAAACTTGCCCAGGTAACTGACCAGGCGGGATACGCCGATTTCATGATTGGCGAGCATTCGACCTTGGCATGGGAGAATATTCCTTGCCCTGAGATCATTATCGGTGCGGCTGCACAGCTCACCAAAACTATCCGTTTTGCGCCGATGGCCCATCTTCTGCCGTACCATAACCCTGCGAGCCTTGCCATTCAGATCGGCTGGTTGTCCCAAGTTCTTGAGGGTCGTTACTTTCTTGGAGTGGCGCCTGGAGGGCATCATACTGATGCAATTCTCCATGGTTTTGAGGGAATTGGCCCGTTGCAAGAACAGATGTTCGAGGCGTTGGATCTGATGGAGAAGGTCTGGGCTAGAGAGCCATTCATGGAAAAGGGTAAATTTTTCCAAGCTGGGTTTCCTGGTCCAGACACCATGCCGGAATACAATGTTGAGATTGCGGATAATAGCCCTTGGGGCGGCCGGGAAGCACTGGAAATCGCGGTAACTGGACTGACCAAGAACTCCTCAACCTTAAAGTGGGCGGGCGAGCGTAACTATAGTCCGATTTCTTTCTTTGGCGGTCATGAGGTTATGCGCTCCCATTACGATACATGGTCGGCTGCGATGCAATCTAAAGGCTTCACGCCTGAACGTTCTCGCTTCCGTGTTACCCGAGACATTTTTATTGCCGATACGGATGCCGAAGCAAAGAAACGCGCAAAAGCCAGTGGTTTGGGTCAAAGTTGGGAGCATTATTTGTTCCCAATTTACAAAAAATTCAATCTCTTTCCTGGGATCATCGCAGACGCGGGCTTGGACATTGATGCCAGCCAGGTAGACATGGATTTTCTAGCTGAGCATGTCTGGTTGTGTGGCTCACCGGAAACGGTTAAGGCAAAGATTGAGCGCATGATAGAAAGAACAGGTGATTTTGGTCAGATCATCGTTAACTCACATGACAATATTGATAATCCTGAGCCCTATTTCGAATCCCTGCAACGCCTGGCGAAGGAAGTGGTTCCCAGCATTAAAACGTCCTGATTGGCTAGGGTAGGCCAAGCTGCGGTGACGCAGCTTGGCTTAACATCTTTACGAGTGCGTAACAACGGGCAAGCAGCCCCTGGTTCAAATCGTAGAGCGCGCCGTTCCCCCTTAATATTAAACCCTTCCGAAAAACCGAAGTTCTGCTTGGTCGTCCCGCAGCAAATTCGAGAAATCGTGCCGAGAACATTCCGTCTTTCTCTATCAGAAATAACGATATCTGATCCAATGCTTCAATTTAGTGTGTGCCAATTTGGTAGCTACTGAGAATGACGCTTCTCTTACTTGACCGGTGACAGGTCACCACTCGTGCCATGCCGGCGCCTTGGGTTGTAAACAACTCAATAAAATCGAACACGTCCTGTCTCGCGGCCTCGCGTGTTTAATAGATCTGCAGTTCAATGCGTTCCCTTTTTAGGCAGTTGCCACGACGGCTCATGCTGCCTGCCAAGTGATTCGTCTTCAGAAAGCTCTGCCAATCATCGTAATTGAATTGCTAACTTGATCTGAATACACCTTTCCTATGTGCTCGGTTCGGCACCTTTTTGCAATATTGATTATTCAGCAGTATGAGAAGAGCTGGAGAAAATCCTCTTCTATCAATTCAATCCTTGAGCTCAAACAACTCTCCCACCTCGCAATCAAGATAGCGGCATAGCGCTTCAATGACCTCAAGGTCAACGCGAGTCGCGGTCTCGTGGTACAGGCGCGTGATCGTCCCCCGGTTAATGCCGGTATCCCGCGCCACGTCTATAAGTTTAAGCTTTTTCGCCCCCATAAGGGTCGACAAATGGCACTTAATCATGTTCCACCAAAAGCCTTTTTGATCCACAGAAGGCCAAAAAGACTTGCAAAAGGTCTTTTAATGTTCATAATGATCTGCAGGAGGACATTTTGACCAAATAGAAGCCTAGATGCCCTCCAACAGAAACCATATCAGAGGACTATAGCTATGTCACAAATTTACCTCACAACTGACGAGCTTGCTGCGAGGATCAAGTATGACGCTAGAACCATCCGTGAGCGACTCAAAGACAGCGTACTTCTTGAAGGAAC